>Ga0182027_10002780_pt1 | contig 28081 bp, 23 predicted proteins | sample 712E1DmetaG_FD_121300 | JGI IMG/M metagenome (GOLD analysis project Ga0182027, IMG submission 121300) | Permafrost microbial communities from Stordalen Mire, Sweden - 712E1D metaG (Illumina Assembly) | ecosystem: Environmental > Terrestrial > Soil > Wetlands > Permafrost | place: Sweden...
ATATATAAAGTAAACTTATCCCATAGCGAAGCATGGGGTTAGGAATAAACCTTTTCTAAAATCCTATTTGGTGACCGCAGTATCGAAATCTATCAAAGTATTTTATTGATCCTGTCGTATTTTTTTCATAAAAACTTTTTTTAGCTTATATTCCTAAAAGCAGTAGACCAATTTGTTAAAAATGAAAGGCCACTATATGGAATGCATTATGAAAAAATTCCTGTTCAAAGCATATGCTGCCATGTGCGCAATGCTGGTTGCGTCGGCCATTCCCATTCAAGCTGCCGGCGATTATCAAGTTGTTCATTCCAAAAAATCATTTTCTCTGGGAAAAACGCTCGCGCAAACAGTTCAAAATCCTGTTATCGGGTCATTTGCGGGCCTTGTCGTGCTCATCGATTTTCCCGATCAGAAATCAGATATTTCCGTTACTGCAGTCGATTCTTTTTTAAATGGCACAACCTATTCGGGATATGGTGATAATGGATCGATAGCTGGATATTATCGCTATGTGTCGCAGGGACGCCTGAATCTGAAACTGATTACCTCGCCAAAGTATTACCGGGCAAAGTATACCTACTCGTATTATGATTCCCTGGGACATTGTGACGATCTTTTGCAGGAAGCACTAACCTGGATCGATACGTTGCATGGTATCGATATTGCGAAGGTTACCATGACATCCGATAGTACGATAAAATCTCTGAATTTCTTTTATGCCGGTACAGTTCACAGTGTTGGCGCACAAGGTTTGTGGGGGCACAGCGCGGGACACGAGTATACTTTTAAGAATTACTACGGCATCCATACCGGCCCATACTGTATTGCCGAACTTGGCGAACAGATGCGTCTTGGAGGATTATGCCATGAAATGGGCCATCAGTTGTGCGGGTTTCCCGACCTTTATGACACGCACGGGAAGTCAAACGGTTGCGGCAGATACTGCCTTATGGCCTTTGGCAACAGCGATCCTTACGACGGGGCAGGCAGCCGCAATCCAATTCCAATAAATCCCTATTTCCGGTACCTGCGAGGCTGGAATGACATGACTGATTTGTATGGTACGTCCGGCGGTTCAAGAATAACATTGACAACAGATAGCCTTAACACCTCCTGCTACCGTAATCCCGACAAGCCAGGCGAGATGTTTATTATTGAGGCGCGAGACACGTTGGGTCATTATAATAATTGCCCCGGCCAGGGCGTGCTGATCTGGCATGTGGATAGCACTGTTTATCCGGACAATGGTTCTGGCGGCAACGACGCCGAAACCCGTCCGCAACGTACTGCAGATCAGCATTATCTGCTCTCGGTTGTCCAGGCAGACGGCAGATTTGACCTTGAAAACAACAATTACTATGGCCATGATGCGGATTTTTTCAAATTGGGCGGCTCGCTGGATCATTTTGCTTCGTCAACTAACCCGGCAAATACCTGGTGGGACGGATCTGCATCGGGCTTTGAGGTAAGCGGGATAAGCGGTCTTGGACGTACCATGTCGTTCACTTTAGGGACAGCCAATTCCTATGTGGTTCATGCATCAAGCACCTTGGGCGGTACCGTATCACCAAAGGGGATTTTTTATATTGCGTCCGGTGGATCAAAAACTTTTTCGGTCAATTTGGCAAACAGCTTTGCTGTTGAAAGCTGCCTGGTGAACAACAGCTCTCTTGGGAATCAATCATCCTATACAATAACGAACCTTTCTAAAAACAGTGAAATACAATTTATCACAATCCGCAACAGCGACAATCTGGGCAATCCGGTAAATGGATTGAAATACAGTACGTTTATCGGCGATACGGCGCTTTTTCAAGGCAATATTCCCGATTACAATACGATGAAAGTGCATGACACCGGAAGCATATCAACGCTCTCTCTTGCCAAGCGCCCTCAGGACCAATATTTCGGCATGCGGTTTAGCGGCTGGTTGCGCGTGCCGACAGACGGGATGTGGAACTTTGGGCTTGCGTCCGATGACGGAAGCCGTTTTTCGATCGGCGGGATCGCTATTGTCAACAATGATGGCCAGCATGGAACCGATGATACAATAAAAGGCAGTATTCGCCTGCAAGCCGGCTATCATCCCTATGTGCTTGATTATCTCCAGGGTCAGGCAGGATATGAGCTCGATATGTTTATGTCTGGCCCAGGTGTTTCGTGGCGAACGGTGGCAAACAGTGATTTTTTCATCGGCAAATTGCAGCCAAGCCTTGTTACGAACGTCGCGATATCGTCGGCAGTTTTGCAAACGCGTATGCACGGAAGCTGCCTCGTGCTTAAAAACATCGGCGCGGGCATGAAAATCGATTTGACGTCGCTTTCCGGAAGGCGAATCCTGAGCCGCAGCTTCACCATAACCGAGAATACCGCAAACATTGACATGTCTGGATTTGCCGAGGGAGTTTATATTTGGCGAGTGGCGACACAAAGCGGACAGATAGTAAAGCAAGAGATGGTGAAACTGGTGAGATAAAAAGGTTTGTCCTTCCCGCGATCGTAGGTACTTTCACTAGGGTATCTACCAAGTTGTATTTTAAAGCGTCGGGAGAAAACAGTTTCTTTCTTTTAACCTTTTTACCTATGGTATTATCAATGATTGTTGATGTTAAACCAATATGTGATTGTCTTGAAGTTGCCACAAGTTTTTGGCAGGAATCGCCGGATTCGGCATATGCCAAAATTACGGTAACGTCGTTGCAGAAAATGATCAAATTTTTATCCGGCGTTGCACAGAAAAACCTGATTACTCCCCGCCACAAACACCAAATCCGTGAAATGATCGGTCAAATGCGTACCATTATACAGCCGCGCTCCATTTTTCGGACCAACAATCCTACTCCAATTCAGGTAAAAAAAATCAATGCTATTGAAGAATTGCTTGAAGAGGCGGAAATTGCATTGGAAAAGCTAACGATAAATAGAGATCGATAAATTAATTCAACTCACCTTAACAAAAGCCTTCAGCTCAAAACTTTTTTTAAGCTAAAGACTGTATTTTGGGTGTGGGGCGGGCAGCAATCTCGCTAAATTTTAAACAGCAATAGCCACCACCCGCCCAAATTATCCGTTCAAAGTTTGAAGACTTAATTTTAATTTTTCTAAATTCTCAATGATCCCGGCCAGTTTTTCCTTTTCTTTTGCAACAACATCCGCCGGCGCTTTATCGGCAAAACTCGGATTTGCCAAGCGTGCTTTTGTGCTTTCCACAAATTTTTCGGTTTTTGCTATTTCTTTACTAATGCGGTCTTTTTCGATCTGAATGTCGATCAAACCTGCAAGTTCCAGATACACCCGGTTTCCCATCACAACAGCCTGACCGCAAAATTTCGGGCCCTGAGCCGCAAGATCCATAACGGTTTCATTCAACCTGCAGAACATATTGATTTCCGTGATATGCGGAAAAAGCAAATCCTTTTGTTCCTGCGACGACGGCACAATGATTGCCCGGCCTTTTTTGTCGGGCGGAATATTGTTTTCTGAACGTATGGTACGAATGGCGGTAATGACATCCTTGAGTAAAGAGAATTCTTTTTCGATAACCGGACGAACCATTGTTGCATCTGCTTTCGGGTACGACGATGTCATTATATATTCGCTGTCGAGAAGCGACGGATAGTCGATTTTTTCCCGAAGCGCGCTGTAGATTTCCTCGGTGATAAACGGCATGATCGGGTGCAGCATTTTGAGGATTGACCCCAAAACCCATGAACAGGTATTCAATGCGTTTTCCATGCGGCCATTATCGTCGGTTTGATACAAATCGGCCTTTTTCACCTCGATGTACCAGTCGCAGAAATCGCGCCAGGTAAAATCGTATAACAAATGTGCAGCCTCGTTGAACCGATACGCTTCGATTGCCTTGGATACATCGGCAATGGTCGTGTTGAGACGCGACAATATCCATTTGTCAAAACCGGAAAGCAATTCTTTGTTCGGAAGACCGGTGAAAACATGTTTTGTCTTGATATTTTCCAACAAGAACCGCGACGCATTCCACAACTTGTTGGCAAAGTTCCTGCCTATTTCAAACGTATCTTTCGATAAAAACACATCGGCCCCTTGTGCCGTTATCACGATAAGCGAAAAGCGCAAAGAATCGGCGCCGGAAACGGAAATAATTTCCAAGGGGTCAATGGAATTTCCAAGGGACTTGCTCATTTTCCGTCCGGTCTTGTCGCGCACCGTGCCGTGCAATATCACATCGGTAAACGGCAGTTTTTCCGTGAAATGCAAACCGGCCATTATCATGCGCGCAACCCAGAAAAACAGGATTTCGGGTGCGGTAACAAGAACATCGGTAGGGTAAAATTTTTGCATGGCCTTTTTGTCTTGGGGCCAACCCAAGGTTGAAAACGGCCACAGCCACGACGAAAACCAGGTGTCAAGCACATCCTCGTCTTGGGACATGTCGAAACTTCTGCAATACGGGCATTCGCTTGGCGTCTCTTCGGCAACGATTGTTTTGCCGCATTCCTTGCAGTACCAAACCGGTATGCGATGTCCCCACCAAATTTGCCGGGAAATGCACCAATCGCGGATGTTTTCCATCCAGTCAATGTATGTTTTTTTCCAGCGTTCAGGATATATGGTTATTTTCCCGTCAACAGCAGCAGCCAATGCGCCTTCGGCCAACGGTTTCATCTTTACAAACCACTGGTTTGAATAATACGGCTCGACGACCGTTGAACACCGGTAACATTGACCAACCGCATGCGTATGGTCTTCTATTTTTTCAACAAGCCCTAAAGCTTCCATATCTGAAACGATCTGCTTGCGGCAGGCAAATCTGTCGGTGCCGATGTACTGTTGCGGAATCGGGCCGGTCATATGCGCGGTTTCGTCCATAATCACGATGGGGGTCATTTTGTGACGCAATCCCATTTGAAAATCGTTCGGGTCATGCGCGGGGGTCACTTTTACCGCGCCGGTACCGAATTCTTTATCCACAAAATCATCGGCAATGATCGGGATTTCTCTGTTGACAAAAGGTAACATAAGCATTTGGCCGATAAGGCCCTTATACCGCTCGTCGGAAGGATTCACGGCAACGGCGGTATCGCCGAGCATTGTCTCGGGACGCGTTGTCGCGACAATGACGAAGCCTTCTTTGTTCCTGAAAGGATATTTGAAATGGTACAGTTTGCCGTTCGATTCCTTATGCTCCGCCTCTTCGTCGGACAATGCGGTTTGGCATCGCGGGCACCAATTGATGATGTATTTGCCCCTATAAATGAGTCCTTCATTGTAAAGCTGCACGAAAACTTTCCGGACAGCCTTATTAAGGCCTTCGTCCATGGTAAAGCGTTCCCTGTCCCAATCGCAGGAAGAGCCGAGTTTTTTAAGCTGATTGGTTATGGTTGCATGATATTGCTCTTTCCATTTCCACACTTCTTTTATAAAATCCTCGCGTCCGAGATCGTGGCGGGTTTTCTTTTCTTTTGCGAGTTTCTTCTCCACAACGTTTTGTGTTGCAATTCCTGCATGGTCGGTTCCGGGCATCCACATTGCTTCAAAGCCCTTCATGCGTTTATAGCGAATGAGAATATCCTGAATCGTGTTATTGAGTGCATGCCCCATGTGAAGAATGCCGGTCACATTCGGCGGGGGTATCACGATGGAATATTTCGGTTTCTTTGAAAACTCATCGCCGTGAAAAAGTTTTTTTTCTGTCCAAATGGAATACCATTTGTCTTCAACTGACACCGGATTATACTGTTTTTCCATTAAAAAAATTCTCCGCAGATAAAATTGTTGCATTTTCGGCAATAAGAATGGATAAATATACAATACGCAGGAAAATAAGATGAATTCGGGAATTAATTCCTTTGTAGCTAAAGGCTCTTGTTAAGGTGACGGGTAGGCAAGGTCTGTACAAAATGTCAAGATTATGAACCCGCACCTGCGGACAATTGTCTGAACTAGGATTCACTTGATTAAAAGATTAATATGATTTTTAGGAAAATGAGTAAAATGAATTATTAATTTATTTTGTTTGCGGGTGGGGGCTGTAATGTTTCGCGCTTGGTAAACCGTGGCCGCCCCGCACCCCATCGAATGTCTTTAGCAAAAAAAGTTTATAATTTGAGAGATTGAGAAGAAGAATTTCATGAAAAGAAACAAGTATATTTATACATACAATAAATGCTGATTCAAGCGAAAATATTTATGGAGACATCAAGACATGAAATCGCTTAAAGACATCAAATTCTCAACATCGCCCATTCTTCTCGCAGCCTGGCCCGGTATGGGCAATGTCGGCCTCATTGCAATGGATTACCTGCGAAGAAAGCTGCACGCCCAGACATTGGCCGAAATCGATATGAGCCCGTATTTTATCCCCGATTCCATAATCGTAAAAGACGGTATTGCGCAATTGCCCGAAATCCCATCCAGCATTTTCCATTATTCGGAAAACCCCGACATCATTATTTTCGAAAGCAATGCCCAGGTAAGCGGCAAAGACGGTATCGCAATAATCAAGACAATTCTCGATACGGCAATTCAATTTCATGTGACACAAATCTATACTGCTGCAGCCATGGCACAACCCATGAGTTATCTATCTAATTCCGATGTCCTTGTCGCATGCTCAAGCGCTGAAAACCTTGAAAAAATACGGCATACGGGAATTGTTCCCATGCCCGACGGCTATATCGCCGGCCTAAACGGCCTTTTATTAGGCGTTGCAGCAGGGCGCGGCCTCGACGCAGCTTGTTTACTTGCCACCATGCCCTCGTACGCGGCAAATATACCGTATCCCAAAGCATCATTGGAAATAGTCAAGTTATTTTCCACTCTTTTGACTATTGAAGTCGATCTGGATGAAATGCGGACAAGTGCCGAAGAAATGAACCAGCAGCTCTCGGCTATTGAGGAACGGATTAAACAGTTGTTTCCTGCTGAAAAAGAGCAGGACCAGGAAATGCCCGACATCGAAGACGAAAAAGTCCCTCATTACATTATGGAAAAAATCGAAAAGCTTTTCCAAAAAGTCAAGCTCGACCGTTCTCTCGCGCCGGAACTGAAACGGGAACTGGACAAATGGAATATGTATGCGCTGTATGAAAACCGTTTTCTGGATCTTTTTGAAGAGGATAAAGAAAAATAATGGTTATAACCGTGTTTTTGATTTCAGTTGCAAAATAAGCGCGTCAAATTTTTCCAAATCCTGCATATGCCGGAACCGGGGACGATACTTGTCGTAGTACGCAAAAGCGTCTTTGCTTTTTTGCGTTTCCACAAAGTTGGTCACCCTCTGTAGAAAATCAACGGCATTAAGCGGTTCGTCTATTGTGCTGCTTTGAGCCTTTATTTTCATGGCAAGAGCATCGTATTGACGTATGACATCCTGATACACTGAAACAAGATGTTCTCCGCTTTTTTCCCAAGTAAAACTTGAACCCAATTCTTTTTGTTTCGTATCGTTTGGTTTCGCCGTTGCCGTAAAAATCGCCTGGCGTATCGATTCGCTGCTGTCCGGTTGACAATATGTTACCGTGTCTTTCATATAATCGCCTATGGCGCCCCATGACGAAACGACAATCCGGCTTCCGTAGCGGGCCGCTTCAAGGGTGACCAATCCGGGCAATTCGTACCACGACGGCAGACAATGAACAGCTGCAGCCCGAAATGCCGAAATCAGCATATCACCCGACAGTCGTCCGGTGAAAATCGTTTTTCCTTTTCGTTTAAAGTTCTTACACATGTCAACATACCCCGGTTGATACGAAAAACCGCCATCTGCAAAAACAAGCGTTATATCGTCGTCTTCCAGGGCCTTAAGAAGCATGAGCTGGTTTTTGCGCATTTCGATCCTACCTACGCAAAGCACGAACTCGCTGGTTTCGAATTGTTCCCTAAACAATTCAGGACCAACTGAAGAATCCTTAATTGTGGAGCCGAAAAATACGCTCTCGCATTTTGCCTTTGGAAACCGGCTTTTGATGAAAGCAGCTTCGGTATCGCCGCAGGTAAGCAGGCGATCGGCATATTCTATGGCAAACGGCGATGTCGTTAGCTCGCATGGTGCGGGTGGTGATTGCGCAATGAAATCCATGCCCTTTTTCCACACGTCTTTTTTCTGGCCGTTCTGCAAATACATCTGAAATAATTGCATGACAACAATGCATTTGTTAATATACAAAGGGAAATCTTCCTGCAACGAAGTCACAACGAACGGCTTTGTTTGCTTCACGGCATTTTGTGCAAACGGATCGGTAAGCGCCGGCAACGTAAGATTGAAAAGGTGGACGATATCGTAGGCGGTCAGGTCGCATTGCGCGTTTGAATTGACATCAACGAAATGTCCCTGCGATTCCAGATATTTTTTGTGATTGTCCATGACGACCGAATCGCCGCCCGGCTGCTCTTTGAGTCCGGGCCTGTTTTGAAACAAAATGCGAAGCAAGGATGGATATGTTCCCAAAATTGTATGGTATCTATTGTTAAATTACCGGAAATTCGTCTTTACAATTTTCAAGAACTTCGCGCGTTTGGTCCGATGCAAACATAGCATTTGCAGTCCATAGCCTGCCGCTTTTGGTGAATAAAAACGGACGGATGTCCCATAGGATGTATTTGTACTGCGCAAGAAACGCCGCCAGGGCAAACACGTCGCATTGTCCTTTGTAATTGTCGGCAAAAATCACCTCAACATACATGAAACGGATTTTGTTTTCAGCTAAAAGCTTTTTTGCTCCGATGAGAACGTCGAGTTCCGCACCCTGGACGTCAATTTTCAAAATGTCTATGATTCCGGATTTTTTACTCAGGAAATAATCGTCAAGCGTGTCAACATTCACCGTGATTTGATCATAATCGTAATTGCCCTTGGGGCTTTTCTTCTGAACCACCTCATCGGGCGGCAATAGCGAGGATGCCGCACGGCATTTTGTGGAATAAAACGGCATTGTCCCTTTTTTCTTTGACAATGCCAGGTTTTCCAGACTAACACCTGAAAGCGAACCATAATTTTGCCGTAAGGTGGAAAAGCAATCGGGTAATGGCTCAAACGTCGTGATTGCGGCGCCTGGAAACAATTTCCTGTACGCATCAATGCTTTGTCCGATGTTTCCGCCGACATCAAAAACGTTCGGCGATTCTTTTATGCCAAGCCTTGAAAGAATTTCCTTTTGACGGACAAAAAAACTCTCTTCTGCATTCGGATCGATGTACGACATGATAATTCCTTTTCACTTTATCCGTTTCAGATATCCCGACGGCGCAGCTGTTACAACGAGCTTTGCCTCGATTTCAGCGTCAACAACAAACGAATCATTGGACTTTAAATATTCCCACACCGCTGTTTTCGGGTTATTGCCCGGCCCCCAGCGACGGTCGGCATAAAAACCGTCGGGCATGTCTTCGATGATGCCGTCGAACACCACGCAATAGCTGTTAACAGATACGAGCGGCGCATACAGTTGCAGTTCGCGCAGAACATGTGCATGCGTATGATCGGAATCAAGGCTTAAAAGAATGGTCTTGTATTTATTAGCAAGCGTTCGCACCTTGTTTGCAATGACATCATCCACGCTCGATCCTTCGATCATGGTAATGCGTTTGAACATGGGGTGTTTTTCGATTTCAGTCCGATTATGCTTGCGTATATCAACGTCAACGCCGATGACATGGCCGTTGTTACCCAAAAGCTCGAGCATGGATGCGGAGAATATGAGAGACCCACCATGTGCAATGCCGATTTCGATGATGCAATCAGGCTTTACGTTCCAGATGATTTCCTGCATTGCCACCATGTCCTGAGGATACTGGATAATAGGCCGTCCCATCCAGGTAAAATTGTAACTGTATTTTGTGCGCAATGTTTCGGATAAAAAGCTTTTTCCCGATGCCTGCAACGGTTTGTCGGACGGATACGACGCAATACGGTCTTTGCATTCTTTTTTAAATTCGGCAATTGGATCCATGAAAATGCCTTTCAATGTTTATACCAAATACACAATCTGGCCCGGATAATGTATCGACTGCAAATGCTCTGTCATACTCTTATGATGCAAGGCCGATGTTATTGCAACCGCGGTACCCGCATCGGCGTTTTCCAGGCATGCGGGCGAAGCAACGGTCAGACCATCGATGGTCGGTCCCTGCTTAACAGGGTTCTTATCGATAATACATTGTATGAAACAATCGCGCAAGCCACCTTCTGAATAAAGGCATTGCAGCTCAAGACCACGGCCCCAAATATAAACAGGGGTCCTGCTTTCTTTGAGTGATTTGATCTGTAGCCTGTGACCAAATAGACTTTTCTCTTCCTGATCTATATATGCCGCAAGCGCCTTATTTTCGCCAGACGTTATTTCAAAAATCTGTTTATTATTACCAAGGGCAAAAATCGCCCGTATAACCGGCATTGTAGCTTCTACGCCTAAACGCATGAACGAAGACTCTATTGCCAAAAGCGAGAAACCGTGTTTGCCCAAAAGTCGCTGTAATGAATTCGCATCAAAATGATTGATATGTTCGCATTGGCTGAACCAGTAAAAATCCGCAATGCGAGATTTAACATATCTGCTAGCATCAGGGACCTCTACGACAACGATACCTGTTTTCGAAATGACCCGTTTTGCCTCTCGTACCACAGGATCCAGCTCGAACAAATGTTCGAGTATGTTGCTGTATACCAAAACATCGGCTGATCCATGTGGCATACCAAGCGCATCTGCAGAGCCCTGATTTCCCTGAATGCCGATTTCATTGACAATAGATACTATCATCGATGGGTTCAAGTCGACGGCGCGAAGATCGGTAAACCCATTGTCTTTTAAATACCGAAGAAACCCGCCTTTTGCGCAGCCGACATCGGCCAATACCGATTGCTTCCCACGGGGTAAAAACGGAGCGATAAAGTCAACTGCCTCTTTATAGCGTTCTTTGTCGAGCACCGAAGAACCGCCCGAGCCGACACCCATTTCAGAAGGATACAACTCGTTTTTATTATAAAAATTCTCTATATCTTTGCGCGATGCCGCCAAATCATTGAAAATAAAACCGCATTCGCAGCCAACAACCGAAAAATCGCATAACGGGTTTTCGCCGTCGAAATCCGCCAGCTTCATTGCTTTGTAAAGTTTTGCGCTGGTTTTGCCGCATAAGGGACATGTGCGTTTGGTTGTCATGGCCATTTTATAGTTCCGATTTGTTCAAACCAAAACAATTTCCAAGCCTTTAAAATCGATTTGCTTCAAAAAATCACGCATTTGCTTTTGATAATTAACCCCAGTCAGGATTATAGCGTCATTGCTTGTTGCATTGCGAAGAATCTCCAAAGAAACAATGGCCCTTTTTCCAATTGTTTTTGTTTGCTTATGCGAATCACCGTCGACAAAGGCCTTGATGTTGCATGCTCCAAGTGGCGTTTGGCCAAGCAACAGCTGTCCGAATTGCGACATGCCCCAAATATACAACGGCTGTGCATTTTTTTGTGTTTTTCGAATTGCGGCGTGCATTGGGCTAGCCTCGCACGCCGCAGCATATCTTCGCAACGTATCGTACAATTCGCCTTGATATTTTGGCAATGCCCGGCTTTTTTCGGTTTTTTCGAAGACACCATACAGGCATGCTGTTTGGCCGCCTTCGCCAATATCAATCATTTTTCCGCCTGTTTCACGTTCAATAAAACCGCACGTATTCATAAGGCTTATGACATGCTGCATATCGAAATGGTTTATATGTTCCACAAATAGTTCCGCATAGGGAACATTCGTGTTTTTTCCGTATTGTGCCGCGTCGGGTACCTCAACATATATCAGGCCCCTGTCGTTTAATCTTCTCCATGCTTCTTCCAAAACCAACTTTGGATTCAGTACATGCTCCAGAACATGGGAATATATGCAACAATCAACAGATATGTTTTTAAAACCCATTGAGGACGCTTTTCCGCATTCGGCAGGAATGCCAAGCGATTTTTCTATATAGTCAACACATGCCTGCAAAGGATCTATTGCAAACACCTTTGAAAAACCCATTTCTTTGAGCGTTGCCACAAGCCCGCCTTTGCCGCTTCCAATATCAAATATGGCAGCTGTTTTTGATTCGATATGCGAGGCAATGCAATCGGCTGTTTCGCTAAAGCGCTTTTTATCGGACGGGCTGTTTCCGCCTGAACCGGTTGTTGCTGCTGTAAAGTAATAGGCGTTTTGCGCATAATATGCTTCAAAATCAGGTTCCTTGGACGGCGTATCGGCATAGGCAAAACCGCAATCCCGGCAGGCAACCAAACTGAAATTCCCTGAGAGCGGATTATCATCGAACAGCGAATAATGCAAATCAAGAATATTCAGTTTTTCGTGTTTTCCGCAAAGCGGGCAACTCCGGTTTTGAAAATTGTTAATGCTCATGCATTTTTTTCCTGGAGTTTTTTGGCACGGTCGGAAAAAATCCGCATTGCATTGAATTTTTCCCTGAACTGTGCCATATCTTCAAGCGATAAATTATAGGGTTTTAAAAACACCTGGGCATGCAAAGCATTCAACTCAAGCGAGCCTTCCCATAATTTTTCTTCTGCAACTTCATTGATGAGAAGCCTGTCGCGCATTGCTTGGTCGAACACTTTTGTTCCCGGAAACGGAATCAGCGTGAATACGTTGTATAGGTCAAGTTGCAAATCCAGCATCATCTGATACGTGTCGTTCAGTGTTTTCTTTGTGTCTTCCGGAAAACCCATGATAAAAACGCCCCGGATAAGCAGATTGTGCTTTTTGTAAATCTGGGCAAGGCTGTATATCTTTTCGCGCGGCAAATGCTTTCCGATTATTTTATTGCGCATATAATCGGAACCGTGTTCAATGGGCATGATGACATATACGCAGCCTGCCGCGCACATGGCGCTCACGATTTCCTCATCCATGGAGGCTATGTTGTAACCGTTAAACGATTCGAATTGAATGTTGAGCCCGCGTTTGACAATGCCGTCGCAGATAGCAAGAATATGCTTTTTGTTCAGGGTCAGATTATCATCGACGAACCCGAAATAATTGAGGCCGTATTTGTCATACAAAAGTTCCATTTCATCAACAACACGCTTCGGGCTGTGCATTCGCAGACCCCGGCCCATCATGGAATGCGCAGAACAGAAATTGCAATCAAACGGGCAGCTTCTGCTTGTAAGGATAGGCACCGACATTTTTATGTCGAGTTTTTTCGGATTAAACCAGTTCGAATGGTCGGTATAATAAGACTGCACGTCCACTAAGTCCCAGGCCGGCGGTGCAAGCTCATCCAGATGCTCTTCATAGCCGATGCGCGGTGTCAAAAACGGATTTTTAGAATCATCGCGATAGGCGATGGAAGGAATAGCGTCAAACCGTTTTGGCCCGCTTTGCGCCAAAGCGTTAAAAAGCATAAGAGCCTGTTTTTCGCCTTCGCCGATGATAATGAAATCGATTTCCGGGCAATTGGAAATAATATCGTTTGCAAATAACGTGGGGTGTATGCCGCCGATGACAAAAGGTGTTTGCAGCGATAATGCTTTGACTGATTTGGCGATTTTCCTTACAAAGCCGAAATGTACCGACAAAAAACAATTTTGACCAACGGCATCAGGCTTTACATCTGCGAACATTTTCATGATATGATTATGGTAAAAAATGTCGCGATCCTGGCCGCCAGGCACGACAAGCGGCGTCAGGTCACAGAGAATCGGTTCATGGCCTCCCTTTCGCAATGCCGCCGAAATATACAAGAGCGAAAGCGGCGGCGCGATATCCACGCGAGACACATCCGACAATGTATACGATGAAATCAGCAAAATACGCATACAAAAAATCCTTTTTTTTCTGTTCAAACCAAAAGGTTGCGCCCAAAAAAGTCCCCACAGGGGGACTTAAAATAACAGGTTCCCCCTACGGGGGAACCGAGGGGGAGGGGGCGAGAAGCCTTTGTGGAAATCAAAATTGATATTACCGAAACACTTCTTTTATTTCCTCCGTCTGCCCGAGCTGCTTTGCCAAAGAGAAATACAGATTCGCTTCTTCAATACGTCCGAGTGACTGCAGCGCCAGACCCGTATAGAATGCGATACGCCATTGGCCAAGGCTTTTGGCCGCAGCAAAGGAAACCAGGGCTTTGTCGAATTGATTCTGCGACATTTCGATGCAACCGCACCACAAGTTTAAGTATGCATTGTCGGGAAAAAAAGATCGATAATGAAATGTGCTGCCCCGTGTTTGCGAGCAAAATGAACCGGTCAGTTTCGAAATTTCCCTGTCCGCCTCCATGCATAAACAATCTTGTCCCTGTTGCATGCTTTGTTTGAAAATATCTCCGGCAATTCCAAGGGATTCTACGAATAATCCACCGCCGTCTTCGATAGGGCCGGCTTTGTCCCACTGGTGATTGGTTTTTGCATTTTGGAAAATTTCACGGAACACATTTTCCCACGAACTGACCATCGTATCCAAAGCAAAGCGTTGCCTTGCAATCTGTTTTGCCTGATCACCCAGTTTTTTCCTGAATGCTTCATCGTTTTGCAACCGTCGCAATGCCAATGAATACTCGTTTTCAGAGCTGACTATCAAACCGGTTTTTTCATGTTCGACAAGTGCGCGTTCGCTGCCGTTGTCGAACACCACCGCCGGCAGGCCGACAGCCATCGCCTCGATAAGCGCCTGTTCGCCGGTACCGTAATGTTCTTTGCAAAGGGGATAACCGAAAACGTCGAAAACGCCGAGGAATGTATTGACGTCGGATACTTTTCCCGTAAACTCAAAATAGTCACCTATCCCCAAACCGGATGCTTCGGCGCGGATTTCATCCTGCTTTTCGCCACCGCACACAATAAAATGCGCATCATGCAATTTCGCGTCCATACTCATGCGCAAAAAATTCCGGTGCAGTTTGCAATAATCAACAGTTCCCACGTAGCCCACGGTAAAACCCTTATGAGGTTTTTTTTCAACCGTTTCCACCCGCTCGGTACCTGCACATGTAAATACCAGACGTATCTTTTCGAGCTTTGTCTGCTGATCGAGGTTGCGGATTTCATGGGCATCGAAACTGTACGGCGTCGATACCACAAAACAGTCGGGAAAGTGAATGAGGCGCCCGGTGAAAACATGGGGAATGGTATGGCCCGAAACATGGGACCATACGATGAGCCGGCATCGCGGCAAGGGCATATTGACAAATAATTTATATAAAAGAGGATGGTTCCACCAATGGATGACGACAATGTCGGCCGATTCGATCGATGCAAACAGTTTTTCAATGTTTTGTCCCATTTCTTCAAAAAGGGGAATGGATTCACGTGCGGCCCACTGCTTGGCCGCCTCATTGGCATCTTCGAGACTCATGATCGAATGAATGGTCTGCGGGTATAATTTTTTAGCTTTGCTGCACCAGCTTAAAAGAACGCGGCCTACGCCGCCGCCCAGATGCGGGGTAATATGCACTATTTTCATAATTCAAACGATACTGTTGGTTTTTTTGTCGAGTATACACTGCAGTAGCGGTGCAATGCCTGCTTTTTACAACGTCCGCATAACGGATTCGCATTTCTTTTTTCAATGATATCGGCAAGAGACGTTGTTAAAAAATTATCCGTGGTCCTGTTGTTTTTCGCATAGTAAAACATCATGCATCCGCTCACCGACAAATCCCAGTTAACGTGAATGCATCGAAGCGTCTGGCATTCTTTTTCTTTTTCCGCTTTAGCAAGAGCCATGCCTTCTTCCAGGCTGAGGGCAAGCATGGCGGAAACTTCTAGGGCCTCTTTGGGAAGTGCTTTTCCTTCCAAATGTGCAAGGACATCGTCGAGCGAAATGACATAGGCAAAAACAGGATGAAATTCAAAGCCGGCTTTTTTACACATGGTTGCGATTGTTTGGAGGTCCTCACCCTGATTGTGCTTATACAGATGATAATACACTTCTGTTTTCATGTTCGGATTATATTGTTGCCGAAGTTGCGACAAAAGGAAAAAATTACTGCGGAATTTTTCCCATGAACCGCCGGTATGGGTTTTTTCATAATGTGACCCAATTCCTGAAACCGAAATCCGGAACCAGCCCGGTTGCGCCTTTACCGCTGCTTCAAGGTTTCTGCTATTGTTGAGATTGCTCGACACCGCGCATTGAATTCCCCGGCTGTTGGCATACGATATCATTTTTGCAACGTGATCATTGAGCAGCGGCTCTCCCCATTGATACAACTGTATGCTGCCGGCAAACGGATCTTCTGCGATTATTTTGTCGAGTACCATGGTGAATGTGTCGTATGCCATAAACCCTTCTTCGGATCTTTCATCCGCACGTTGCGCGCGTGGACACGACATGCATCTCAGATTGCAGATGCCAGAAATATCCACAGCATAATCGAAAGGCTTTATTGCGGTATAGGGTATGAAATCGGTAAACTTTACAAAACCGGCGTTTTGGCACAGCTGTGCAATTTCGGTCTCGAAAAAAAACGATGCAATAATGATAAACGGTTTTTTCGAAATTGCTTTGCTTTGCAAAACAGACTCCGGCGAAAATACCTGCACTCCCAACGGCTCCAGCTTTTGCATTTCACTGCTTGTATCTATAAAACCAAAGGGTTTAATTCCCTGCCGTATAAATGCTTGGCATAGCCCTCTGCCCTGATTTCCTGCTCCCCAAATGTAAAGGGCCCTGCCCGATGCTGCATCAGTAATGGTCTTAAGCGTAATGGCTTTATTATTATTCTGCTGCGCCATTTGCTTCTCTCTTTTCCTCAACATAGACGCTGGTAAACCGGTGCAAGGCGTTTGATTTGCATACTCCGCAGAAAGGGCTTGCGTTGCGCAAGCGAATGATTTCAGCAAGCGGTGTTTCCAAAAAATTATCAACGATAACAGGCTCATAATATGCCCCGCAAAACCGTACGTTCAAATTCCAGTTTATGGGAAAGCAGCGTTCCTCGGCGCAAGCGAGATGCTTTTGTTTTTCGGCCCTTGCAATGCCTTCGTCTATGGGCAGTAAAAGCATATCAAGCGTTTGCATTGCCTGGGGCGAAAGTGCTTTGCCCTGGCGATACGCAAGCAGGTTGTCGAGTGAATACAAATACGCAGGATTCGGCCTGAACGCAAAACCCAACGATTGGCTTAATTCCTTCATCTTGTCGAATTCGTCGCCCGTATTTCTTTTATACAGATGATAATTTATCTCGACATACATTTCAGGATTATAGGTGCCTTTGTATTCTTTGAGTTTGTGCAGATTTTCGAGCAAAAGCGGCCAGCTTCCGCCGGTATGCGTTTCCTCGTAATTTTTGCCATAGCCGGAAACCGATACCTTTATCCAATCGGGACGGGCTTTGATTGCTTCGGAAAAATCTTTTCTGATGTTTAAATTTGTTGATATGGCACAGAGCACGCGATGATCAACGGTCATTCGAATGATTTCCGCAACATCTGGATTTAAAAACGGTTCTCCCCATGCGTAAAGCTGTACATTACCGATAAACGGCAATTCGTGCAATAATTTTTTAAGAACCTGTGCATAGACATCGGGTTTCATGAAACCTTTTGGCGGCTGATGTTCCATGTTCCCGCGCGGACACGACATGCAATGCAGATTGCATACTCCTGAAATGTCGACACTCGGATCGAGCGGACAAATAGACCGTGCGGAAATGAAATCGGTACCGGACACAAGGCCGGCTTTTGTACAGGTCTGTGCAATTTCATCTTCGTAATGGCCAGATGTAATAACGATAAACGGCTTTGTTGTGTGCGCAGTGTCGAGAATATCCGAGGGAACAAATACCGGATATCCGAGCGAACTTGTTTTCTGCAGTCGCGTGCTTATGTCGATAAAGCCTTTGGGAATGATGTTGTTTCGCTCAAGCGACCGGCATATGCCGAAACCCACGATCGAGGCACCCCACAGATAAACCGGCCTGTTGTTGATAAGCGCTTTTAATTCCCCGGGGCTCTTAAATGTCAAATCAACCATAGGTTTTCCTTTATGCCAAATTCGACGCGTCGTCGGTATAAATGGAACAGAACCGGTGAAGCCCGTGGGCTTTGCACAAAACGCATAAAGGGTGTTCCCGCCTTTTTTTCATGATCTTGTCAAGCGGCATCGCCAGAAAATCATGGGCGACTTCATTTTCCTCTGGCCTTGTCCATAATCCGCATTGCTTGACGGAACAATCGGATTCTATCGAAAGCGTGCGTTCAAAACTGCAGGCCCGGTCTTTCTGGGCACCCGCACGAACAAGCGCCTCATCCATGGGGAGCCTGACCATGGCAATGGTTGCGTTGGCCTCAGGACTTACAGGCTTTTTATTTTTATAATCCAATACATTGTCGAGCGGTAATAGCGCAGCAAGATGCGGCCTGAACACAAACCCCAATGATTCGCATAGCTTTTTAGTATTATCGATATCCGCCTGCGTCGTGTTTGCATAGACATGATATGCAACTTCGACGACCATTTCAGGATTTGTCGTTTTCCGCAATCGGGACAATACATTGAGATTGTCGAGAAGTTTCGGCCATGAGCCACCGGTATGGGAAACCGAATATGTTTTGTCGTTTCCCGACATCGACACTCTGAAAAATGCGGGTTTTGCCGTAATGACTGCCTCAAGACCCTGTACGCGGTTCATATTGCTCGACAAAGAACACAATACCGAACGGCTGTTTGTGATTTCAACGATTTTTGCCAGGTCAACATTCAGCATCGGTTCGCCCCAGTTAAAGAGCTGAATCATGCTGATAAGCGGGCTTTCTGCAAGTATTTTGTCAAGAACCTTTTCGTATTTGTTTGCACTCATTAACCCCGAGTGCATGCCCTGCGGCCGGTTTCCCACCGGACATGAGATGCAGCGCAAATTGCAAACAGACGAAATAATGACCTGAAAATCATAGGGGCAGATTTGTTCATATGATATGAAATCTTCGGTATGTACAAGCCCTGCGGCGCGGCATTCCTTTGCTATTTGGTCTGCATGCAACGTCGTGGTGTCGACGATAAAAAACCGGTTCTTTTTTGAAAACCTTGGCAGGACCTCCGACGGCAGAAATACGGGCAGGCCATACACCTGACCCTTCATCTTTTCTTTGCGTTTATCAATAAATCCGGCGGGCGTTATACCCAGTCTCGACAATGCATGCACGATGCCGATGCCGGTTTGGGCCGCTCCCCACAAATACAGCGGTCTGTTGCGGACATCTGCGATAAACGATTGAACGGTTTGCGAAAACGACATATGCTTTTATTCCTCAACGCTTTTTCTGCTTCGTATCAAGGCCTCGTCGCCGTATACCACGTAGCATCGATGTATTGCCTGTTCTTTACATTTGTCGCAGAAAACGTTATCGCTCCGGGCTTCTATAATTTCGGCAAGCGGTGTTTCCAAAAAGCTCTTCGGCACGAGCTTCGCGCCGTCGGCATACCATTCCATGCATTGGGAAACATTTGTGTCCCAGGTTATCCACATGCATCGTTCATAACTGCATTCGCGGTCCTGTTGCGTTTTCGCGATTGCCATTGCTTCATGCACCGGAAGAATTTGGAGTTCCATGGCACGCTTCGCTTGCTCGCTGACCGGCTTTCCCTGCATGACGGCTTGTATGTTGTCAAGCGGTGCCAAGGCAGCGTGCCGATATCTGAAAGTAAATCCCAAATCTTCGCAAAGCGCTTTCATGCTTTTAAAATCGTTGGTATTATTATGATTGTAAATGTGATAAAACATTTCCACAACCATGTCGGGGTGAAATTCCTCCCGCCATTGCTTCAGTAGTTTCATATTCTTAAGAAGCAAATTCCAATCCCCGCCGGTATGCGTAGTTTCGTAATTTTTTCCAAAACCTGAAACAGAAATCCGAAACCACATGGGTTTTTGTTTTATGACATCCGAGAAATCCCGTTTGATATTCAAATTGCTCGATATTGCCGTAAGCACACTGTGGTCATTTGAAATTTTCACGATTTTTGCAAGATCGGGGTTTAAAAGCGGTTCTCCCCAATTATACAAAGTCACAATACCGGTAAACGGGTCTTCGCGCAATATCTTGTCCAGCACTTTTTCATATTGATCGGCTTTCATGAAACCTGCAGCAGGCTGATTCGGCATGTTGCCGCGCGGACATGAAATGCAGCGAAGGTTGCAAAGCCCTGAAATATCGACCTGATAATCGAACCGCTGAATTTTTGTAAACGGAATAAAATCCACTTCGTCAAGAAGGCCCAATGTACGGCATTCGTCGGATATTTCATCGGCGAAAAACGACGACGTGATGACGATATAGGGCTTCGGGGTTCCACCGGTTATAATCTGTGCTGGTTGATATACGGGAAAGCCGAGTATGTGTTTTCCAATAAGCGCAGTGCTGGAATCAATGAAGCCTTTTGGTGAAAATCCCAAACGCTGAAACACCCTGCACATACCGTAGCCGTGACGTGCACCCCAGAAATACAAATCCCGGCTGCCTATTGTTTTTTTAAGGATTTCGGGATCGCACAGTTTTGAGATATCGGTTTTGTTCATGGTTATCCTTCGTGCACTTTCGCTTCCCTAAAACTCCCTACCCCTACGGGTACTTCGATGCGTCGCCTGCGGGGGACAAAAGGGGGCGTTCATATAGTCATTTTTCATCTGCGTTAGGTTTCTGCAAAAAATCCATACCGCTTGCCAATACCTTTTTCATTTTTGTTATGCTTCCCCAAAAGGCCATTGGTTCATAATCCCTATACCCGAGTTTCCCAAAATGAAGCTTGAGCAACGGCCATTGTTCGGCATAGGTTTCAATCATCCTGCGCATTGCATGCGGTTCGCCGCTGCAGCAATTGACAATGCCGGTAACAGTATCCTGTAAACAAAAATGCGCCAGAAAATTCGCTGCATCTTTCCTTGAAATATAATCTCTTAATTGTTCTCCCCAGGAAAGATCTATGGCCTGTTGCCCTTTTTCCCCGGCCTCTTTAATGTATTTGAAAACGCCTTTTTCCTGTTCATCGTCGCCGCTTACAAAAAAGATCCTGGCCCATTTCAGGGTAAAAGCCTTGCTTTTTGCATAATGCTCAAGCGCTCTTCTCAGGCTCTCTTTTGCAATCGCGTAGGCCGCCACCGGTTGCGCGGGCATGTCTTCATACAATTGCCCGTTTATGCAACCGTATTCGAAGCATGTACCGGCCACGGTAATGTCTGCAATGCCGCTTTCAATGCACCACAGCAAAAATGCGAGATGGTTGGAAAAATGTTTCGTGTAATGAATTGGAGATTCAAAATTATTCAAATCGCCCCAGGCGCAATGAATGAGACGGGATGGTTTTCCTTTGGCAAAAAGATTGGGCCACGTAGCCTTATCGCAAACGTCTACATTTAATTGGAGTGAACTTTGCGGTATTCGTGCCGTTGCAATGACCGTTACACCGATATTTTCAAGCGTCTCCACCAATGGTTTTCCTATAAATCCATTTGCACCGGTAACGGCAACACATATCCGCTTTTGATTTGCATAATCCGGATTAATGGCCATAAGGTTATTCTCGCTTTGCCTTTTCACGGTTCTTTTTAGTACCTATATCTGAATTATCTACGGTACGTAGATAATATAACCCCATGCGACATGTCCCCGAAGCGTTAGCTAAGTGGGAAGCATGGGGTTAAGAGAAGCAAAAATCATCCTTGCGACCGGGGCCTCATTGTCTTTTTTCGAAACAACGGTCACCGGAAGCGGCCAGGCAATATCGGCCGCAGGGTCTGCATAATGAAGGGTTTTCTCGTGCTGCGGGCTGTAAAACTCGTCGGTAAAATACAAAACCTCGGAATTTTCCTCAAGCGTTTGAAACCCATGGGCACATCCGTGCGGAATGCATAATGATTTACCATTATCGGGGCTTAAAATTTCGGCATGCCATTTCAAAAACGTCGGCGAATTTACACGTATATCAACGGCAACATCAAAGACCCTTCCTTTAAGGCATTGCACGATTTTCATTTCGCTTTTCGGAGCTATTTGAAAATGCAAACCTCGCACAGTGCCGCAGACTTTCGACATCGACCGGTTTATCTGGGCAATGGAAAATGAAACCCCTGCTGCCGAAAATTCGTTGCAACAAAACCTGCGTTCGAAAAATCCCCTGTCATCGGTAAATGGTGTCGTTTCAATGACCTTTACATCGGGGATCAGTGTCGGAATAAAAAGCATAGGTTATCCAGGCTTTATAGTTGCGTAACCCGGTTGATTTGGTCCATGGTGAATTTCCGTATATCGGCTGTTTTACCACTGTCGCGATACCATTGTACGGTTTCTTTAACGGCACTATCAAACGACAAATACGGTTGCCATCCCAGTGATATTCTACTTTTTGTCGTGTCTAATGCCAATATTTTTTCTTCATGAGGTGCGGAAGTATTCTGCGCACAGACAACGGAGCCGCTTCCCCAATACCGGCATATTTTCTCTGCAAGGTTCTGTACGGTGCGCAAGCCGTCGTCGGACGGCCCGAAATTCCAGGCCGATGAAAAAGCTTCGGGGGCAGAGAATAAATTTTCCCCGAGCATAAGATATCCGCGCAACGGTTCCAGAACATGCTGCCACGGCCGGATGGCTTTCGGGTTGCGTAGGGTGATTGGATTATTATTTCGCAACAGCCCTATGCTGTCGGGAACGATGCGGTTTGGCGAAAAATCGCCGCCGCCGATGACATTTCCTGCTCTGGCTGTTGCGACACCGATTTTTTGGGCAAGGAAAAATGAATCACGATACGAGGCAGTCACAATTTCCGCGCAAGCCTTACTTGCGCTATAAGGATCTTTGCCGCCAAGACTGTCCGACTCTCTGTAACGTGCCAATGCGCCGGTATTCAAATAGCATTTATCGGTAGTAACAACAACGATGGCCTTGACGCTTGAAATGCTTCTGCAGGCTTCAAGAACATTGACCGTGCCTTGAATATTTGTAAACAATGTCGCTTGCGGATTTTTATACGATTCAAGCACCAAGGGCTGCGCAGCCAGATGAAATACTATTTCGGGAGATGCTTCTTCCAGAGCATGTTTTAACGACGTACTATCGGTTACATCGCCGTCATACTGCTTCATTGAATGCCGAAGCCCGAGATTGGAAAAAAGCGGCTGCCACGGGGCCGGTTGTAATGAATATCCGCTTACCCGCGCATTAAGCATTGTCAACCACAGGCAAAGCCATGAACCTTTAAACCCGGTGCTTCCGGTAACAAACACTTTTTTGTCCGCGTAAAACCCGTTGAAACTGTTCATGCCCTTTTTCCTGTTACTGCCAAATTTTCCACGGTGCAGATCCGCTTTTCCACATTTCATCGAGACGGTTCTTGTCGCGCAGACTGTCCATGGGCATCCAAAAACCATTATGATGAAAAGCAAGCAACTGGTCTTCGGTTGCCAAACGCTGTAACGGCGTTGATTCCCAAGCCATATCTTCATCATCTATATAGTCCAGTACCTTTGGCTCTAATACGAAAAATCCCGCATTGATCCAGCTGTTTTCACCTTCTGTTTTTTCTTCAAACCGTTTCACATGGGCCTTCGGGTCCAATACAACGGCGCCGAAGCGGCCCGGCGGATGCACGGCGGTAAGCGTGGCGAGTTTTCCATGGGACCGGTGAAAGTCTATTTCCTTGGTAATATTGACATCAGAGAGACCGTCGCCGTAGGTAAGGCAGAATGTTTCGTTGTTGAGGTATTTGGTCACGCGTTTGAGGCGTCCGCCGGTGGCCGTCGTTTCACCGGTATCGACAAGGGTCACCATCCAGGGTTCGGCATGATTGTGATGCACTGCCAGCGATCTGTTTCGTATGTCAACGGTAATATCGGAACGGTGCAAATAATAATCAACAAAGAATTCCTTGACCATATAACTTTTATAGCCTAAACAAATGATAAAATCGTTGATACCGTGGGCGGAATAAATTTTCATGATATGCCATAAGATGGGCATGGTCCCTATTTCAACCATCGGCTTCGGCTTGAGTACCGTCTCTTCGCTGAGCCGCGTTCCAAGCCCTCCTGCCAAAATTACTGCTTTCATTTTTTTCCCTTCCCGCACAAACAACATCCATAAACGATGCGTTTCTTTATATATATATTTATTCTATCGGATCATTGGAAAAAAACATTTAGACAAAAAAATGTTCTTTGTCGTTGGTATTCCTTTTCTTATGATACTTTTTTATTGAAAATATGCCTTATGTTTTTTTACGGAAAAACCGATATTTTATTATACGATAGTTATATTATTATCGTAGAACTTGGGTAATAAACCTTAAAACTACCCTATAAGGTGGTCAAAAAAATGGAAAACACAATCTGTGATCCTAAGCCCCTTGGGCCGAAACTCAGTTCAACCAGAATTTCTCCGAATCCTTTACCACCGCTTAAAACCGTTGCGCCGATTCCAAGGCCCAATCTCATTTCCATTTCGCTGGAAATTCTGTGGGGTTGCAATCTGAAATGCACCTTGTGCAATGTTTACAAATTGAAGAAGTACAACATGCCCTACGAGAAGATCGAGGCAATTCTGAACAAAGTGCCTACGCTCCAGCGGTTTGTGGTTATTGGCCAGGGAGAACCGCTTTTGCACCCTGAATGGTTCAAAATAATGGCCCTTGTCCGGAGCCTGAATTTACAATTGCACATTGTTACCAACGGCATGGTTTTAAATGAGGAATACATACGGGCATTCCCCAAAAATGCCATTGTGCAGTTTTCGATCGATTCCTTCAGGCCGGAAATTTACAAGGCAATGCGGCCGGGCGGAGATGTGGGCAAGGTATTGCGGAACCTTCAGCTCCTTGCAACCCTGCGGTCGGATATCCGCATAGGTATACAAAGCATAATAACAAAGAAAACATATCCTTATATCGATGAAATAGCAAAATTCTGCGAGGAATTTCAATTCAGTTTCAATGCCTTGTATCCAGGTACCGGAACTGTTGAAACATTTAATGAACATTATCCGGAACAACAGCATCCCCGGAAAATCATTACTTCACCGCGCGTATGTCAGGAACCGTTTTCTTCGCTTATGATCGGCATTAACGGAGAAATTTATCCCTGCTGTTTTATGTACGGCAGCCTTAACAAAGAAAAACCTTTGGAGCATCATATTGAATATATGGCTGATGGCAAACTTGACCGTGTTTGCGTAAAGCAATATAAGCTCGGCAATATTTTTGAGGATGATGTGTATAAAATCTGGAACGAACCGCGGATTTGCGGTGCCAGAAATGCGATTTACAATTCCTTGAACGCATCAAAATCGTATACCGAATTAAAAAAGGATGTTGATTTTGAAGATGAAACAGGATATGATTATTGTAAAATCTGCGCATTACGATGGGGAAAAATTTGCTGAAAGAAACTTCAAAAAAGCCTCCGCTGGTCAGCATAGGCATGCCGGTTTACAATGGCGGTGACTTATTAAAATTAGCGCTCGATTCCCTGCTTGCGCAGGACTTTAGTGATTTCGAACTGATCATTTCAGACAATGCCTCAACCGACGGCACGGAACAAGTATGCCGCGATTATGCTTCGCGAGATTCCAGAATACAGTATATACGCAGAGACCAGAATTACGGCTCAAATAATAACGGCAGACATGCGTTTTATAAGGCTATCGGCATGTATTATCTCATGTCATCACACGATGACCAATGGCATCCTCGTTTTCTTTCGGCTTGCGTACAAATTCTTGAGTCTGACCCTGAAATCAAGCTTGCCGTGCCTGCAGTGCAATTTCTCACCCCCGACCTGAAACCAACGGATTTTCCCTATCCTCCATTGCACACAGTCAGCATGGGTTTACGTTCCCGGGTCGCGGCAATTTTCAATGAAACAAATGTCGGCTACAATTCATATGGCCTGTACCGGCGCCAGGCATTGCTGGATATCAACGTTGAACTCGATTGCTACGGTGGTGATGTCGTAATGCTGATGCAGCTTATGTTTTTAGGGTCTGTACACTTTATTCCCGAAAAACTTTTTTATTACAGACTCAATGGACGTACTGCCAAAGAGCAAATGGAATCCGTATGCAATTCCTTAAGCAAAGACCATCCGACAAAACCGTATACGATTTTGACCATAAATCTCATGCGCACTATTGTCAACGCAAATATATCCCCTTCATTAAAGCGAATCATTCTTTCAGATGTTTTGGAAATCATCAGCCTTAAAAACCTTGATTGGCGAAATGTTCTGCTCTCTGAAAACCCGGGCATTGTGCGGTTTGTACGGTATGAGGAAAATGGTTTGTCGCCTTTTGCAGGAGAAAACCTGCTTACCGCATTTTCAACATTATTATTACCCTATTGTAAAGAAGGCGATCCATATGTACGTATAATTGATTTTAAGGATATCGAAGCTTTTGAAACCATTCAAGAGCCTGACGCGGTTCCGCCTTCTCCGGGACATAGCGAATTCATACTAACCCTGACAAAACTTCTGGAAAGCAATCAACTGGCAAATGCTCTGGCGTACTATGAAAAATATCGTTCTTTTCAGCCTAACACCGAAAACCTCACCCGAATTGATCCTATGATTCAACGGCTGAAACCTAACCCCATGCTTCCCACTTAGCTAACGCTTCGGGGGCATGTCGCCTGGGATAAGTTTATTTTATAGATTATATACACTTCGAGTACATAGTGCACGCGCAAAATGCGTATATAATCCAGATATAGGTACTAAACAATAATTCCCATTTGTGCTTTACCGTGTAAATCGAAACTCTGGCAGCCTTTGTATTTTGCGGGGTCAGGAGTGTCGTTTGTGCAAAAGGCAGGTAATTGATTTTTATACTTATCAAGAAATTTGTTTCCAAATTCAAGCCACACTTGGTTCATATTGCCGCCCGAAAAATGTTTCAGCAGAATGTCCCAGGTAACCATAAGCTTGTGCGTTTTCCGCACTTGCATGCATATGTCAAGATCGTAAAAATGGAAACCGGGAAAGGTGTTTTCGTCGAACCGGATTGTATCGAATAGGTTCGTTGGTATTGCGAAAAACAAGCCATCAACAGCCACGACCTCAGCATCTCTTTTGTCCCATGAAAACACGGTCAAAACAAACATTTTTCCATTATTTATTTCATGAATCACCCTGCCGCGGATAAACGGCATGCCAGCACTGATCCAAGCAGGTGAATCGGGAAAAAGGTATTGCGTGCCTGCAACGCCGACAAGTCCGAGATTTGTATCTTCTGTAAATTTTGCGTTTAAAACATTTCCCCAGCCGACTTCCATAAAAAAACAGTCTTCGTGGACAAAAACGCAAATATCGCCTTTGGCCCGTTTTACGCCTTCGTTATAGGCGGCGCAAATGCCGTATTGATTTTGCGTATTGTCGACACGAATGTATTCGTATTCGCAGCCAATGGTTTTTGCAACATTGCGCGTGTGAAAATCCCATGATTCCGGTTGGCGGCAACAGACTATGACACTGATCATGGCAGTCCTAAAAAAAGAAATAGTAGGAAGTTATAAACATATTCATATTATATAGTATCGGTAATGTTTTTAAAAAGCATTATAATATATTAAAGAGGAAAGAAATATATTCTAAAAGTAAATGTCTTTTTAACACAATGTGAAAAGGCATTTCTGCCAGAAAAGTTTTATTATGCAAAAGGTATAGTTAACAAAATTCGTTGTTTTAAGAAACAAAAAAGCCGCGGTTTTAAAACCGCGGCTTTTAATACTGGCTGTAGGTAAACAAAGATAACTTCGTTTATCAATGCGCCCTGGTTCGTATCATGAGCATTTCATTAGCTGCCGACGATCCAAGAATGGCCCCGACATCGATCAAGCCGCCTTCTTTGAGCGAAACGGTTTTCAGAAAGCGCCCGCGGATGTCGTATATGTCAATAAAACCGGCGTTAAGGTTCAGTTTTCCGTTGCTTGCACTGAAACAACGCGAAAATGTCGTAAATGAAGCAGCTGCCCGGTTCTTAATGGCCGTTATTACATTTACCTGGCCATGTTTCAAGGTAATCAGGTCGCTTTTTAGTCCTGCAATGTTGGCCCAGTTCACCGTGCTTACCTGATAGACATAAGTGCCGGTGTCCGAAAGGCCGGCGTCGGTGTAGGTCATGTTTGGCGGATTTGTGGGATTG
>Ga0182027_10002781_pt1 | contig 28079 bp, 21 predicted proteins | sample 712E1DmetaG_FD_121300 | JGI IMG/M metagenome (GOLD analysis project Ga0182027, IMG submission 121300) | Permafrost microbial communities from Stordalen Mire, Sweden - 712E1D metaG (Illumina Assembly) | ecosystem: Environmental > Terrestrial > Soil > Wetlands > Permafrost | place: Sweden...
AACTTGCCTTTTAACACCCGAAGAAATCACAAAAATGTGCGAGTTGATTGGAGAAGTAGGAGTTGATTTTATCAAAACATCCACCGGTTTTAATGGCGAAGGTGCTACAATAGAGAATATTAAACTTATCAGGCAGAGTACTCCAAAAAAGATAAAGATTAAAGCTGCAGGAGGCATTAAAACGAGGGCTTTTGCCGAAGAATTGATCAAGGCCGGGGCCGACAGAATTGGAACATCATCCGGAATCTCTATTGTTTCCGGCTTATAAATACAAAAAGATGAAAAACCTGTTGTTCCTGATTATCTTAACGGGCCTGCTCTTCCAGTCATCTCATATTATGGCTCAGAATATTCTGAAGCCTGAAAATCTTAATCGAAACCTGACAATTTATAAAGATCCATTACTGGATACCTTTATATACAAGATCTATTATTCCGGTAATACCAGCCAGGTATTAAAGGGATATCGCGTTCAAATCTATTCAGGTTCAAACCGCATTGATGCCAACAAGGTAAAGTCCGATTTTCTTGAAACATATCTGGGTGAAAAAATCTATTTCGACTACGAACAACCTTATTATAAAGTGCGTGTTGGAGACTATCGTACTAAACTCGAAGCTCAGAAAATGTACCAGGCTCTTTTACTTGACAACCGTTTTAAAGGTGTTTTAATTGTTCCGGATGACATTAATTTTCCTGATCTCAAATCATCAGAAAAGCCATGATAAAAGAAAAAATTCAAAAATTATCAGAACAGTACCTGGATGAGTTCATTCAAATCAGACGTTATTTGCACAGCCATCCTGAGCTTTCATTTAAAGAACATGAAACTTCTTTCTTTATTCTTTCATGGTTAGAGAACCTGGGGCTGGTACCTGTTAAAATGGCAAATACAGGCGTTGTGGTTACAATACATGGAGAAAAAAAAGGGTCCAAAGTCCAACCTAAAACCATTGCTCTTCGGGCCGATATCGATGCCCTTCCCCTGAACGAAATGAATAATATCCCCTATAAATCACGAACAGAAAATGTGATGCATGCCTGTGGACATGATGCCCACACAGCTTCATTACTTGGCACGGCTAAAATTCTGACTGAACTCAAGGATGAATTTGAGGGATCTGTCAAGCTGATTTTCCAGCCTGCTGAAGAGAAACTTCCTGGTGGTGCCATTACAATGATAAAAGAGGGTGTACTGGAAAATCCCAGGCCCCGTTCTATTTTTGCACAACATGTAATACCTGAAATACCAACCGGAAAGGTTGGCTTTAAAACAGGGAAATATATGGCTTCAACCGATGAAATTTATATCCGGATCACCGGTAAGGGAGGCCATGCAGCTATTCCATGGAATGTAGTTGACCCAGTTTTAATTACTTCACAGCTTATACTCGCTTTACAACAAATCGTTAGCAGAAATGCAAAATCTACCACTCCAACTGTGTTATCTTTTGGGAAAGTAATTGCAAATGGTTCAACCAACATCATTCCTGATGATGTTTTTATAGAAGGAACTTTCAGAACTTTTGACGAAGAATGGCGTGCTGAAGCACATAAAAAAATAAAATCAATTACTACCAATCTGGTAAAATCTTTGGGCGGGAAAGCCAAAATCGAAATTCGTAAAGGGTATCCAGTTTTGGTTAACAATCCTAAACTTACTGAAAAAACAAAATCTTATGCTATAGAATATCTTGGAGCTGAAAATGTTCTCGACATAGACCAGAGAATGACTGCTGAAGATTTTTCTTATTTTTCCCACGAAATACCCGCTTGTTTTTACAGGCTTGGTATTGGTAATGAAGCAAAGCGAACCACCGTTCCCTTGCACAATTCCTCCTTTAATGTTGATGAAGAATCCCTCAAAACAGGAATGGGGCTTATGGCATTCCTGGCTGTTAAATCATTGGAATGATCCTGCTTTTTAAAAAAATATTCTCTGGCAAACCTATTTATTTAGTTTTTTACTGGGTTTTTCTAATTCAATTTTCCCTGTTTGTTCCTGTTCTGCATGCTCAGAACTTACGGGACAACGATACAATCCGCCGGTGTTATACCAATTATATGACCCAGCTGATGAAGGCGAAATTCCTTCCTGCTCCGTTGCGCTCACAAAAAAACGATTCTGCAGATTATGGCAATTATTATATTATTCCTGTCGTTGTTCACGTAATTCATACAGGTGGTGTGGAAAATATTTCCGATGATCTGATCAAGAGCCAGATTGAAGTGCTTAATGAAGATTTTGGTCATTATGGGGCATATAATACCGACTCACGCGGAGTAGATACCAGGATACGTTTCTGTCTGGCTAAAATTGATCCTAATGGTCAACCAACTACTGGTATCAATCATATCTATTCTCAATATACTGACCTTATTACTTCTAATGATAGCGAACTCCTTACCAAGGATTTAAGCATTTGGGATCCAAGAAAATATATGAATTTTTGGATCGTAAAAACCATTGACGGTAGTTCCACCATACAGGCATACTCTTATTTACCAAGATACTCACAAGGACCTGTTTATGCCGGCGATGGCATAGTTGTACTTTATAAATATTTTGGCCGGGGGGGGAATTTCTCAACATTTTACAATCTGGGCAGAACAGCTACTCATGAATCCGGACATTATTTCGACCTTTTGCATACATGGGGCAGAGATGGCCCCGGTTATGGTGGTTGCGATGATGACGATGGAATATTTGATACACCTGTCTGTTCGCTAGAGTATTTTTCTTCCCCTTTAAACAAATGTAACCACCCTATTCAATGTGGAAACGTAAGGATGATTGAAAATTTCCTGGATTATTCTACCGATGCCTGCATGAGTCTATTTACAGCAGGACAGGCCAATAAAATGATCTCAACGATCCAAAGATACAGAAGTGAACTTGTTTATCCTCAAAATATTGTTGCCTGTGGTTGTGGAGGTATCTACGATTCATTGAATAATAAAATTATTATTCAACTATATCCTACACTCGTTAATGATAATCGGATATTCCTGAGTATCACAAACCGGGGACAACTTCCTCTTACCATCAATATTTTCGACTTGTATGGTAGATTGTTGTATACAAAAGGATATAAGAAAGTCGGCACCCAAATCATCGAAATACCCTTCACCCTTTTCAATGGCTATTTACGCCCGGGAGTTTATATCCTGAGGGGAACCTATGCCGGCTCCTTTCAGAGAAAATTTATTATTGCAGCTCCCTGATTTTTTAATGTACTTTATTTTTGATGCAGCCCGCACTCCTTGGTATCTTCATTTTCCCACCACCAGCGGCCATTTCTGATATCTTCACCCTTTTCGATTGACCTGGTGCAAGGAGCACATCCAATACTGGGATATCCTTTGTCGTGTAAAATGTTATATGGAATCTTATTCTGTTTAATAAAATTCCATATTTCTACTTCTGTCCAATTTACAAGTGGATTGATCTTTATCAGACTATTCCTTTCGTCCCATTCAGCAATCTTTGTGTCTTTTCTGCTAACCGACTGTTCTTTTCGAATACCTGTTATCCATGCTTCCATACCGGGTAATATCCTTTTTAATGGTTCGTTTTTCCTTATATCACAACATCTCAACCTGTTTTCAATACTGTCATAAAACAGATTGATCCCTTTTTCATTTACCATGTGTTCCACTTGCTTATAATCAGGAAACAATACCTCAATCGAAATTTTATACCTTTCATTAGTGTATTGAATCAGGTCAAGTGTTTCAGGAAACAGCCTACCAGTATCAAGTGTTACAATCCTGATTTTGTTATTGATCCCCACCAATAAGTGTGTTAATACCTGGTCTTCCGCCCCAAGACTGCTGGCAAAAAATAATTTGTTTTTAAAATGTTCAACACAGAATTGCAGTAATTCAATTGTTGGGGTTGAATCAAAACGTTCATTAATTTCTTTTACAAGGGGATGCATGATCTGATTTTTTGATATTGGATAATTAATCAACCAATTTCCGAGCCATTAATTACCCGGTTTGCCGGGGATAAAAAAACTAATCTCCCTCCATCCTCTTTAACCATCAGTACCATGCCTTTTGATTCGATTCCTTTAATTTGTCGCGGTTTAAGGTTCGCAAGGTAACACAGCTGTTTTCCAACCATTTCATCAGGTTGATATTGATGGGCAATGCCCGATACTATTGTCCTTTTTTCGGTGCCAAGGTCTATGGTAAGCTTCATTAATTTGTCGGTATTCGGTATTTTTTCGGCTGACAGAACCGTAACAATTTTGATTTGCATTTTGGAATAATCATCTATCGTAACCTCTGTAGTTAGCTCTGTTTCTCCCATATTTGTCTGGTTTTGTTTTTTTGTTTCCTGAAGCTTGTTCAACTGAAATTTTACTTCGTCATCCTCGATTTTCGTAAATACCAGTTCGGGAATCGCTAGTTGGTGGCCGATTTTCATCAAATCAAATTTATACGACTCATCCCACTTCAGGGGGTTTTCTTTAATATTCAGGAGTTCCTTAATTTTTGTTGAAGTAAAAGGAATAAATGGCTCCATAACTACTGTAAGTTTTGCGATCAATTGTAAACAAGCATAAAGAATTCCTGCTACTTCAGGTTTGTTTTCCCTGATTCTGTGCCATGGCTCTTCGTCCGTAAGAAATTTATTGCCTATCCTTGCAATATTCATCATAAGTGAAAGTGCTTCCCTGAAATGATATGTTTCAATCTGATCTTCAATATTTTTAATAATTTTATTGACTTCTGTCAACGAATCAATTTTAGAAATGTACGTTTCCGGATCAGGTACTTTCCCCTCAAAATACTTATGTGTCAATACCAATACCCTGTTTATAAAATTACCCAGAATGGCAACCAGCTCATTGTTGTTCTTTGCCTGAAAATCGTTCCACATAAAGTCGTTGTCCTTGGCTTCGGGGGCATTGGCACATAACACATACCGCAAAACATCCTGCTTGCCGGGAAATTCCTTCAGGTACTCATGCAGCCAAACGGCCCAGTTTTTTGAAGTGGAAATTTTATCACCTTCCAGGTTAAGGAATTCATTTGCCGGAACACTTTCGGGCAGTATATATGACCCTTCTGCTTTCAGCATGGCAGGAAAGATGATACAATGAAACACAATGTTGTCCTTTCCTATAAAATGAACCAGTTTGGTATCTTTGTCTTTCCAGTATTTTTCCCAGTCGGGGGTAAGCTCTTTTGTAGCTGAAATATATCCTATAGGTGCATCAAACCAAACATATAACACTTTCCCTTTTGCTTCGGACAGAGGTACCGGAACGCCCCAGTCCAGATCGCGGGTAACCGCCCTCGGCTGCAACCCCTGATCAATCCATGACTTACACTGACCATATACATTGGAACGCCAATCCTTTTTATGGCCTTTAAGAATCCACTCCCTCAACCAAGGTTCATATCTGTCAAGGGGAAGAAACCAGTGTTTTGTTTCTTTTAATACGGGAATCTCCCCGCTGAGTGCCGATTTTGGATTTATCAGGTCAGTCGGACTTAATGAAGTGCCGCATTTTTCACACTGGTCGCCATAAGCATTCTCGTTTTTACAATGGGGACAGGTTCCTGTAATATATCGGTCAGCAAGGAACATCTGGTTCTTTTCATCATAGTACTGCTTTGTTGTTTTTTCTTCAAAATCACCTTTGTCATATAAATTGGTAAAGAATTCCGAAGCCGTTTCATAATGAATTTTGGAGGATGTCCTGGAATAAATATCGAATGAAATGCCGAATTCCCTGAAAGAATTTTTAATCATTTCGTGATATTTATCTACAATCTGCTGTGGCGATATACCTTCTTGTCGGGCCTTAATCGTTATCGGTACTCCATGTTCATCCGATCCGCAAATAAATTTCACATCCTCGCCTTTCATTCTTAAATAGCGGACATAAATATCGGCCGGAACATATACCCCTGCCAGGTGTCCAATGTGTACCGGCCCGTTTGCATAAGGCAGCGCTGATGTTACAGTATATCGTTTCGGTTTATGCATGAATTCTGGATTTTATATGATCCTATTAATTTCTTATGAGACCGGAAATTTTTAATACACAGAAGTTGGCTTTTGATCAAAATTAACGTAAGTTCGATCATCTGCAAAATTAGTTAATCATACCCGATAATGCAAAAGCCTCCTTTCTTAAAAAAAGGCGATACGGTGGCAATCGTGAGTCCTTGTGGCAAAATACAGCCTGAAGTTATTGCCAATGCTATAAAATGGCTCAATTCCTGGGAACTCGAAGTTACTTTGGGGAAAAATTGTTTAAACAGCTGGCACAACTTTGCCGGTTCTGATGAGGATAGGTTGCATGATCTTCAAACCGCTTTGGATGATCCCGAAATAAAAGCAATTTTTTGTTCCCGTGGTGGTTATGGAATGATCCGGTTGGTTGACAGTCTTTATTTTGATGAATTCATTAAACATCCTAAGTGGATCGTAGGATTCAGCGATGTTACATTCATCCATTCATGCCTGAACAACATGCTTGGATTTGCTTCCATACATGGACCCATGCCGCTTAAATTCCCCGATTTTTCAAAAAAGGATGCATCAATGGATCATTTGAAAAATTCATTATTTGGAGAAAAAATAAGCTACACTCTCCCATCAAACAAACAAAATATTCGAGGCAAGTCACAAGGAATATTAATAGGTGGAAATCTTTCTGCACTTACAAATCTCAATGGCAGCCGATCGGATTTTGACCCTTATGAAAAAATACTTTTTCTCGAAGATATTGATGAATATTTGTACCAGATCGATCGCATGCTCTGGGCTATGGAACGTTGCCATGACCTTTCGAACCTCAGCGGACTTATCGTTGGCCAATTTAGCTCGATAAAAGATAATGACATTCCATTCGGATCTTCCTTGCAGCTGATATTCCTTCAGCATTTTGAAAAATATGGGATTCCAATATGTTTTGATTTTCCGGGAGGGCATGAGGAAAGTAATTTTTCACTATTGTTGGGAAGTTTGACAATAATGGATGTGGGGAATAATAATAATATTGTTGAATTTTTAGTTTAATCTGATTTATCTCCCTTCCAAACCATAAAAACACTCCAGGGAAGCGAAATTAATCCCCTAAATTAAGTATTTTTGAACTACAAGAAAAAAGCAAATGAGCAACATTAAATTATTTGAAAGCAAACACATACGAACCGTTTGGAACGTAGCAAACGAAAAATGGTATTTCGTTGTTGAAGATGTTGTATTGGTTTTAACCGATAGCAAAGACCCTAAGCAATACATCAAACGTATGCGCCAGCGAGACGAAGAACTTGCCAAAGGGTGGGTACAAATTGTACCCACCCTTTGGGTAGAGACTGCTGGTGGTAAACAAAAAATGGGTTGTGCCAATGCAAAAGGGCTTTTACGAATTATTCAATCAATTCCATCACCCAAAGCAGAACCATTTAAACAATGGCTGGCTCAAGTGGGCTCAGACAGATTGGAGGAAATTGAAAATCCGGAATTAGCAACTCAAAGAACAAGAGAATTATACAAAGCTAAAGGTTATCCTGATGACTGGATTGAAAAAAGGATGCGAAGCATTGCCATTCGAGAAGAGTTGACAGAAGAATGGAAAACCAGGGGTGTAAAGGAACAAATAGAATATTCCATTCTTACAGCAGAAATTTCAAAAGCAACTTTTGGCTTAACTCCTTCCGAGTATAAAAAAGTTAAAGGACTGAAAAGTCAAAACCTGCGAGACCACATGACTGACCTTGAATTGATTTTTTCAATGCTTGGTGAGGCTTCGACTAAAGAGATTACAGTAAACACAAACACGCAAGGTTTTGATGAAAATAAAAAAGCAGCAAAAGCAGGAGGTAAAATTTCAGGCGATGCAAGAAAGCAATTGGAACTTAAATCAGGAAAAAAAGTAGTATCTAAAGAAAACTATTTGCCCCCTGCCATGAAAAACAAAGAGCTGAAAGAAGGGAGTACCGAATAGTAACCTTACATTTTAAGCACATCAGAAAGTTCCAAAATTTCGCTTCTGTATTAGCTTTTAGAACCATAAAAACAATCAACCCAATCTGAAGAAAAACAGTATACTGAGTGTTTTTGAATTATAAGGAAAAAGCATATAACCAACATTAAATTATTTCGATATAGCACAAGCCTAGGTGCAATAAAATGCACTACTGATATCATTTCAAGAACCCTCTGACTAAAAATTACCATAAAGAGCAATATAATGCACTTTTTAATTGCTTTTCAAAAAAACAATCTTTATCTTTGCACAAAAAGAGCAACATAATGCACCAAACAGATTTGATAAAAATCCTTAAAGATAGACGTGACATGCTGGGAGTTACCCAGGAACATTTAGCTGAACTTGCCAATGTAAGTTTACGAACCCTTAAAGCTATCGAAAGCGGAAAAGGAAATCCCACATTTGACACCCTGAATAAGCTTGCAGATGTATTGGGAATGGAAATGAAACTTGAAGTAATAAAAGCAAATAAATGAGAAGAGCAGAAGTTTATCGCAATGGTGATTTAGCAGGAATACTCACTGAGGAAAACCGGAAAAATTATGTTTTCCATTATGAAGATGCATACTTCAATGATACTAATAAACCTGCTATTAGTTTGACACTTCCGAAAACCGAACAGGAGTACCATAGCGAATATTTGTTTCCATTTTTCTTCAATATGTTAAGCGAAGGCGTAAACAGAAAATTACAATGCACCCAATTAAAGATTGACGAAGAAGACAATTTCGGATTACTAATGGCAACAGCTCAATATGATACAATTGGCGCAATTACAGTAAAACCTGAGAAGTAATATGAATTTGAATAACATAAAATATTGTCCGGGAACTTTAGCTGAAGGATTTTCAACATACAGCACTACTTGTTTGAGAAATGTATTCAATGGTAAAATGGTAAGCCATATATTACCCTACGATTCGCCTCAAAAAAACGAGGAGGTTTCAGAACTATTTATAGAGAACCGAAAACGTATTTCAATATCAGGTGTCCAGGAAAAGCTAAGTATGGTATTGGAAAAAAATGTTTTGCGGCTTAGCCGGGAGGGTGAACATGGAACATATATATTGAAACCTGTACCACGGGATCTGAAAAAAATTGATCAGGTTCCCGCAAATGAACACCTGACCATGCAGATAGCACGGCAGGTTTACAGAATCAATACTGCAGAAAATGCTATGATATTTTTTAAAGATGGTACTCCTGCATATCTGACAAAACGATTTGATGTAAAAGGTAAAAGCGAAAAATTGGGAAAAGAAGATTTTGCTTCACTTGCAGGAAAAACTAAAGATAATGCCGGGCCAAATTTCAAATATGAATTCAGTTACGAGGAATTGGGTTTGCTTATAAAAAAATTCGTTCCTGCATGGAAAATAGAAATAGAAAAATATTTTTCACTGGTGCTTTTCAATTTTCTGTTCAGTAACGGTGATGCACACCTGAAAAACTTTTCATTGTTAGAAACTTCAGGTGGTGATTATATTTTAAGTCCGGCTTATGATTTAGTGAATATACGATTTCATGTCGATGATACCGATTTTGCTTTGGAAAAAGGTTTGTTTGCAGATAATTTCAAAAGTGTGGAATATAAAAAAAGTGGTCATCCTTCTAAAACTGATTTCATCGAATTTGCAAAACGAATTGATGTTACAGAAAGCAGAATTGATAAACTATTGCAACCCTTTTTTGAAAAACAAGGCATAGTAGAAATACTGATAAATCGTTCTTTCCTGAATGAAGCTGGTAAGAGAGGTTATTTATTAATGTATAATACCAGGCGAAATTATTTATATGCTGAAAGGGCATAAATCGAAAACGAATATTCAAGCCCGCTCTAGGCATAGCTTCTCGTCTTCCCATACTTTAGATAAGGAATAATATCTTCATTTTTAAATCCTGTGGTGCCATCATATTCTATATTCACTACCGGAACGCCTGTCATTTCTTCAATTCGCGATTTCATTGCCTCGGTAACCAACGACGGACAGCAATAAGAAGGATTGGTTTGAATAAATAATGCTAAATCGGGATACTGCTTTATAAGTGCATGAATTTTCAGGATGTTATCAAACGATTCTCCCGAATGCAACAGATTAATTCCAAATTTGTCCAGCCAGTTTTCAATTTTAATGCTATTCCCATTTTTGGGCTTTTCAATAATCCTATAAAAATAGTTATTAAATTTTTCTTCTACGAGTGGTATTAATGATGTCAGAAACCTGGATTTCGCATATTCAAGGTAACGGCCTTCTTTAAAACTTCTCCTGGTTCCCGGGTTGGCAACTATTTTTATATATTCGCTAAAAGGCGTTGTTATTACTTCTCCCCCGTTTTCTTCTACTGTTTTAATTAAATTCTGGTTCATCATATCGTTGTCTCGAACGTACAAATCGCCGAAAATAGCGACCTTTGGTCGTCTTGAGCCTTCGGTTTCAATAGATTCAAAATCATTAATAATCTTTTCTATTACTTTTTCTTTGGGTTGTCCATACTTAAACACTGCGCAAAGTGTTGTAACCGCATTGTTAATTATCGTGTCAGTTAAACCCGGAATTTTTTCATAGGGACGGATTGTACAACCTATTTTCTTGATATAGCCTCCAAACATGTAAGCCAGGTAGACATTAATAGCTGTCTGCATTGAAATATCATAAAACACCCAATCGCCTAAATAAACAGAGGTGTTTTCCAATCCTTTTCCATAATTGTTCAAAAGCTTTTTAGTGTAATGAGGAAACATATTAATATTGCATGAAACATACGATTCAACCAGCCATAAAACTGTTTTTGACGGATCCAGTTTATTTGATTCTATATATTCAATTGCATTCTGAACAATAATATTCAATGGAAGGCATTGTCCGGTATTATGGGTCAGACTTCTCTGAATGGATTCTTTTGTGCTGCTTACCAAACGTGCATCGATACCACTGTTTTGCAGGACTGCTTCCAATAGAGGTCCTACATAAGGGTCCCATGAAGGTAATAATAAGGTCATATTCCTGAGTTTGCTTGATCCGCTGATAATAGATTTGGGGAAATTTGATTCCGGCAAATTGTTCCGTTGCAGCAAATTATTGAATTTCTTAAAATCAATACCGTGTAGCCGGAGCGTTTCAGAGGCTTCGTTCATCAGCAACAGGATATATTCTTCCCAATTTTTATAATTACCATGGTTATTTATTTGAATGGACTGAACACCATTTCCATTTTGAAGTAATTTCTTTTTATTATTGGCCAGTTTTTCTTTTTCATGATGATTTCTGAAAGCCCTTATTCCAGCCTCAATACGTGTTTCGTAACCCACAGCAGAGTCGTGCTCATCGAGTTGCAGAATTAAATAAGGCTTGTTATATATGTTCAGGATTTCTTTAAAATATTCAATAACAAAAGAATCGGGTGTACACTTAAACGATGTTATCAATACAGGATAGCAATTTTCTGTTTTGGCAACTACTTCGGCCGCATATAGTATTTTTGAGGCAAACTTCCATTTTATAGTTTTTAATAATTCCTCAGATTTCATGGTTTCAGCCGGCTTATAGGGCATCATATCCATAAAAAAGCATTTGATACCGTTTTTTTCAATTATTTCGGGGATATGGTTATTCATTGCCGGAGATAAAACAGTATAGGGCCTGCCTAATAACATTACATGGATATTTTTTGAGCCCTTTATTTCATCCTGATAAACAGATTCCCATTTTTTTAATAATGATTGTGAATGTTTTTTTGCCTTGTCATATGCCAGTTTTACCTGGATGAATCCAATATCTTTAAGTCCGATAGATTTCAGCATTCTGTATAATTCGAACTGACCAAATATTTCACCCTGATGTGATTTCAAGACAGGCGACAGGATTTTCTTCCTGTGCTTAAATTGCTGATGAACCGAAATTACGGATGAAATAAACTGAGTATAGTAACAATACTGTTTGCTTATTTTTGTTTCCTGGATTTCTTCCAGATATACAGGGAGGAATATGTAATCGGCTTTATTCATTAAATATTCCACATGTCCATACATGGCTGCGATAGGTGTACAGAATTCCGCCCCGCTTATGTTTTTCCCGTCTTTTACAGCTGTAGAACAGGCTTCACTTGTGATGGTATTTATGGACAGCAAATCGAAAAATTTTCGCCAAAATGGAATTTCTTCAAAAAGATGCAGGCCTGCAAGAATACCAATGGTCATTGTCTTTTTATTTGAATAAGGTCTGAACCTGAATATTTCCTTTCTTTTTGTAATCAGTTGAAATTGCACCAATGGATCCTTTATAAATTTGTTCCCATGATAATCCCTTCCGCATAAAAAGCCATAAGCTTCAATTTCATTATCTACTTCAGCTACTTTGAGTTTGCAGCTATTGGTACAGATTTCACAAGTTTCAGAATGAACAGGAATCTCTTTCTTGTAGATATCCAGTCCCCTGAATTTTGTGTCGATTTCATTCATGTCAAATAATTCCAATGCAGTTCCCATTGCACCTGTTAAATGGCAGAATTTCGAAACCATGATCGGTTTTTGCAATTTTTGTTCAAAAGCTGCTACTAATGCTTTATTTTTTGCCGTAGCCCCCTGAAAAAATATTTTCTTACCAATTTGACCTTTCACTGCCACTTTTGAAAGATAGTTATCTCGAATGGAATGTAAAACCGAGGCCAGTATTTCATCAACAGAATAACCCTCGTTCAGGTAATGGTTTAGGTCGCGTTCCATAAAAACTGTACAACGATCACTTGCAAGCGGTGCCATTGATTTTTCAGCATGCTGGGAATACTCTTTTAACGGGCATCCCAGTCTTTTAGCCTGTTCCTCTATAAAACTTCCTGTGCCTGCAGCACAAATATTGTTCATTACAGAAAAAGTAACTGTGCCATTATTCATGACCGTAAATTTCGAATCCTGACCACCTATTTCAATAATAGTATCTGTTTCAGGATCTAACTCATAAGCCGCACGGGCATGAGCTGTAATTTCGTCGAGCATGACATCGGCCCCGATAATCTTTCCCACAAACTTCCTGCCCGACCCGGTTGTTCCTGCACCCAAAATATTAAATTGAATTTGTTGCTCTTCTTCAATATTCCTTATGGCTTCAAAAATGACCTGAATTGCCGGCAATGGCTGTCCCGAAGTTGATGTATATAAACCGGCAATCACAGACTTGTTTTTATCAAGCAAAACAGCCTTGGTACTCGTTGAACCAATATCTATGCCCAGAAAAACCGGTAATATACTGTTTAATTCAGGGTGTAAATACAAATCGACTTCCACGGGTTTCATTGCCGGGAAATACTTTGATTGAAAGACATATTCCCTGTGAGATTTAAAATCAGGATAATCTGATAATATCAATTCCAGGGGTGGGTAATAAGTCTTTTTGCCCTTTTTTTCAAATTCAATTATGTCATAAACATTCTTAATTTGCACATCTTTCAGCAGATCATCTTCCTGACAACACAATGCAGCTCCTATAGCACCATATATACTTGCATATTTGTCGATTATGATGTTGAGGTGTGCCAGTTTTCCAATGTGTTTAATAACTGCTTTGTTTAATGCCACTCCTCCGGCTGCAATCAATGATGTACAGGTTTTGTTTGTAAAAACGGTATCGACAATATTTTTAGCTAAGCCATAGGATAGTCCGTCGCAAATTTCTCCCAACGAATAGCCTTCCTGCTGTGCATGGATGAGATCCGTTTTTGCAAATACGGCGCACCTTGAAGCGATCATCGGAAAATTCCCTTTGTTGGCATAAGCCATGTCACTGAATTTTTGAATATTTTCCAGATTCAGTCTTTCAGCCTGTTGATCAAGAAAACTACCAGTCCCCGCAGCACATGATGTATTCGATTTGTAACTCAGATACTCACCATTTTTGGTAAAAGTAACCAACCCAAACTTTTCTGCACCAATAATCAACAAAGCATTAAGGTCGGTGTGTAGCATTTTTGCAGCAGTGATATATGCTACCCTGGAATCGGTTATTTTTCCGAATTTTAGTATTTTCGGAGTTGAGGAAGTAATTCCGATCGATTTGATTTGCGGTAAATCTATACCCTCCAGGATGTTTTTAAGACTTTCGGTTATTTGTCCCTTGTGAAAGTTATAGGATGTTTGAACTATATTGGTATATTCATCAATTACGGCAGTAGCGATAGAAACCGAACCAACATCAATACCCAGCAAGTATTTTCTCTTGTTCATTGATTCCTCTCCTCTAAAAGGAAATTCTCAACAGTTAAACTAAACTTTTTGTTTAAAAAGCCCTCAATACTACCAACACAATTCAAGATATGATAACATAAAGATAGGTTATAAATCACAGAAAGAGTTTGTTTAGCGAATATAAAATTGAATGGATAGGGTGTAAAATAATCATCGGATTTATCACCCTATAAGAAACAACTTTTTGTCTGACAGGGCGGTTTCAGAAAAAATTTGAATAAATTATTGTAAATTATCGTAAATTTGAATTAGTTACTAAAAGAAGGTAGCATATTTGGTTCAAAACTTCTCTGTTTATTCCTTATGGGCTTTACGGGTACACTTTTTCGGTTTGACCCTGTTTCATGAAAATTATTTTAAATTAAAGAACATGAAAACACTTGAAATCAAATTTTTAAAATCTTACAATGCAATAATTTTAGTACTTCTCGCTGCATTAGGTTTTGCATCTTCATGTAAAAAACCTGAACCGAAAGTTGAGTACGGAGTGCCAACTGCAAAATTTATTATCAAAGGTAAAATTGAACTAACTACTGATAACAGCGCACTTCAAAATATAAAAGTCAAAATACAAAATGATAGCGTAACCAGCGATGTTAACGGCAATTATCAGATTACAAAATCAACTTATGCAGGAAATCAAACATTTCAAATTCAGTTTCGGGATGTTGACGGAACATTAAACGGAGAAATTGCTCCGTTAGACACGACTGTTGAATTTATAAACCCTCAATTTGTAAATGGTGACGGAGAATGGTATTCCGGAGAAACGCAAAAGGAATTCGACGTTAAACTGAAGCCCAAATAATGTCGGTTACAAAGATTCCTTTAAAGAAACAAATAGCCTTAAGGTTATTTAACAGGTACAGGAAAAACGAAACCAGAATTCACAACCTTAATTACATCATGTGGGAATGTACTTTAAAGTGCAATCTTACTTGCCTTCATTGCGGAAGTGAATGTAAAGCAGATTCCTCGGTTAAAGACATGCCTGCAGCTGATTTCTTAAAAGCCATCGATCAGGTTACACCTATAGTTAACCCTAACCATACAACCATTGTATTTACTGGCGGTGAGCCTTTGTTAAGAAAGGATATCGAACAAATCGGAAATGAACTTTATAGAAGGGGTTATCCCTGGGGCTTAGTTACAAATGGATTTCTGCTCAATAAACAGCGATTAGAATCATTGTTAAATGCCGGATTAAGGTCTATTACCATCAGCCTTGATGGTTTAGAAAATTCTCATAACTGGCTCAGGGGAAACATAAATAGTTTTAGAAATGCAATTTCGGCCATAAGCCTGTTACCCCTTACAACTGATTTAATCTATGATGTAGTAACCTGTATTCATCAAAAAAACTTTAAAGAACTCGCTGAAATACGTGATTTATTGATACACTTGGGGATTAAAGACTGGCGAATATTCACTATTTTTCCGGTTGGCAGGGCAAAAGCAAACGAATTATTGCAATTAAACCCAACTGAATTTAAGGGATTGTTCGATTTCATTAAACAAACCCGAAAGGGAGGGAAAATAAAGCTTAATTATGGCTGCGAAGGCTTTCTGGGGAATTATGAAGGAGAAGTAAGGGATGATTTCTTTTTTTGCAGGGCAGGAATAAATGTTGCATCAATTTTAGCTGATGGATCAATTTCTGCATGTCCTGATTTAAGGGATAATTATATCCAGGGAAATATATACTCTGACAATTTTGTTGAGGTCTGGCAAAATAAATATGAAAAATTCCGGAACAGACACTGGACTAAAACCGGCATTTGTTCGGATTGTGATTTTTACAAATTTTGTCTGGGCAATGGAATGCACCTACAGGATGAAAAAACAGGAGAACTTTTGTTTTGCCATTTGAAAATGATCGAAGAAGGAGAAAATTTAAAGACAAACTATGCAAAATAAACTGATCGACCTAACCCAGGTTATGAACGATAAAATTAATGTCTACCCTGGCACACCGGGACCAAAATTCGAAGAATTTAATACCATTGAGAAAGATGGTTTTGCAGAACTGAATATAACAATGGTTTCTCATACAGCTACTCACATTGATGCTCCCTGCCATATACTAAAGAACACAAAATCACTTGACAAGTTTCCGATCGACAAATTTATGGGTAAAGCTATTGTGATTCCTTGTCAAAACAAGAAAGAAATCAACCTGAAATACCTTCAGACATTTGAAGACAAAATATCCGGAATTGATTTCATACTCTTTTTTACCGGATGGCAGTATAAATGGAACTCTGAAAATTATTTTGACGAAAGTCCTACTCCAACCAAAGAAGCCGCAATGTGGTTAACAAAATTCAAACTTAAGGGGATTGGCATTGATGCTTTTTCCGTTGACAAAATTGTACCTGCACAAATAGTAACCTCTGAAAACCTGCCGAACCATTATATCCTTTTAGATAAGGAGATCCTTTTAATAGAAAATTTAACTAATATAGACAAACTTCCCGACCATCCTTTTTTGTTTCAATGCCTGCCCCTGAAAGTTGAAAATGCTGATGGTTCACCGGTTAGGGCAATAGCAAAAATTAACGATATCTGAACACATAAGAAGCTATAACAACAGCAACTTTCGTTTTCTTAAAATTTAATCTTGGATTCTCCCCAAAATATTTAATTTTGCTTTAGTATACCTATTCGGTAGAGTATTTCAAAATCCGTTATTATTCAATGGGAGAGATTTATAACAGGCTAATGTCGGATGTTCGTTTTCAGGAAGGACTGAAAGCATGCATCAATTGTGGTACCTGTACAGCAATTTGCCCGGCTGCTGAATTCTACGATTATAAACCCCGCGAAATTATGGATCTGGTCCAATCCAAAGATGACCAAAAGATTGAAGCACTTCTTAAAAGCGAAACCATCTGGTATTGCGGCGAATGCATGTCGTGTAAAACAAGATGTCCGCGTGGCAATGTTCCCGGCTTATTAATCATTGCCCTTCGTTCCCTTTCTCAGGAATTGGGTTGTTTTGTTGAGTCAGAAAAGGGCCGCCAACAACTCGCGATTAAAAGATTAATTGGCGAATGGATACTTACAAAAGGTTATTGTGTTGACATTGAAGGAGTGAGTGCTTCTAACCATCCTGAACAAGGCCCGGTCTGGGAATGGGAACAACAACATCTTCCCGAAATAATGCAACGCATGGGAGCCAATTATAAGGGCGATGGCCCGGGAATTCTAAGAAAAATCCCCCGGGAATCATTGGATGAAATCAGAAAAATATTTGAGATTACAGGTGCTATGGACCGTTTTGAAAGAATTGAAAAGTTTTCCCGTCAAAAAGCCGATGAAATGAACCTGAAGCTAGATGACACTTTGAACAACGAATATATCGACCACATTTACACAGCCAACTCAAAAAAACACGTTAAAAAATGAAAACCGAAGGTAAAAAACTTGTTTGGCAGGAATATCAGAAAGATATAGCTGACGACAATTATTTTTATGCCCGCAGTTGTATCCGTCAAACCTTTTTTCCCGGTTCTGAGGCAACCTTCCTTCGGCTTATGAAAGAAGAACTTGGAAAAAACCTTTTCGACAGTTCAACCCATACAACATGTACCGGTATTGGCTATCATACTGATATTGTTCCATTTGAAACCACACAGACAGTTGTAGCAAGGCAGTTTGCCCTGATGACTGAAGCCGGCTTTGAAAACTATATTGCTTCCTGTATCACTTCATTCGGTTTATATACCGAGATACTTGATACATGGAACCACTTTCCCGAAATATTGAAAAAAATCAGGGAAAACCTTAAAATGGCTACCGGCAGGGAATTTGAAATCCCTAAAAATATTGTACATGCCAGTGACATCATTTATAAATTCCGTAAACAAATTGCAGAAAAAGGTAAATATCGTCTGATCAATAAAAATACGGGAAAGCCTCTTCAGGTAGTGGAACATATTGGATGTCATTATTCCAAAATGTTTCCAAGTAAAGGCATCGGTGGTGCTGAATATCCTTATGTTCTCATTGGTATGATCGAAGATTGGGGCGGCGAAGTGGTTGATTATCCCGAAAGACGACATTGCTGCGGATTTGGCTTTCGTCAGTACATCGTTCGTGCAAACCGTGGATTTTCAATCAGCTGTTCAAGAAAAAAATTTGAATCCATGGAACCCTATAAACCCGATATGATCATTACAAATTGTCCTGGATGCCCTATGTTCCTCGACCGTTGGCAATATGCCATCAGCGAAATGGAAGGAAAAACTTATGGCCCTGATGGTCAGGGTATTCCTGTATTTACCTATGAAGAAGTAGCAGGTATGATCATGGGGTACAATCCCTGGGATCTTGGACTTCAGCTTCATCAGGTACCATGCGAACCTGTGCTGGATAAGATCGGAATTCCATATGATCATGAAAAAAAATACCTGGGGCTAAAAGGTATTGACATCGGAAAGCCGGTCGCACCAAATTTCTTAAATTTTTACTAACCCGGATACTGTATGGTAAAAAAAATAGTGATTATAGGAGGAGGAATAGCAGGGATGGAATCTGCAGCATATCTCAATGCTATGGGTTATGATGTATCCATAATTGAAAAAGAAAGCAAGTTAGGCGGCCATTTGCTTAATTGGGAACGGTTGTTTCCTACCAAACGTTTGGGGAGCGAAGTGTTGTCGTTTCTTAATAAAGGCATTTCAAAAAATGTACATCAGTTCATGAATACTGATGTTGCAGGAATAATAAGGAAAAACAAACAATTTGATATCACACTTTCTAATGGCAAAAAACTCGAAGCCGATTCTGTGATCATAGCTACTGGTTATGATTTATTTAACGCTTCAAAAAAAGAAGAGTATGGCTATGGAATATATAACAATGTAATAACTTCAGCCGAATTGGAAAAAATGCTGCTGAATGGCGGTCGTCTAAAAATTTCTACCGGCAATACACCTAAACGTGTCGGTTTTATTCATTGTGTTGGCTCACGCGATGAAAAAGTCGGGAACCTATATTGTTCCAAGGTTTGTTGTGTAACAGCCGTAAAGCAGTCTACAGAGTTAAAAGAACGTTACCCCGACATCGAGATATTCTGTTTTTATATGGATATGAGAATGTATGGCCGGGGCTTTGAAGAATTGTACAAGGAATCACAGGAAAAATACGGTGTTCAGTTTATCCGTGGCCGCTTGTCTGAAGCTTGCGAAAACAAAGATGGAACCATACTGGTAAAAGTTGAAGATACACTTATCGGAAGACCCTTAAAAATGTCTGTCGATCTTTTAGTATTAATGGTAGGCTTCGTTCCTTCGGAGGGAACCCAAAAGATTGCAGGAATGCTTGACCTTGAATTTGATAATGATGGGTTTATAAAAGCTGCCGATGAACACACCATGACCAATGTTTCAAATGTTCCGGGTGTTTTTCTAGCAGGAACCTGTACCGGCCCGCGAACCATCACAAATACACTGACCGATGCCCGGGCTGCGGCAGCTAAGGTAGCCAGCTTTCTGGAAGGGTACGACATAGAAGAAAGATTATCTAAAATCATCTCCTGATGGCTACTGTGATAGATTTTGGCTATAGTATCAGCAACGATAATCAGATCGATTATGATATCAACAATAAAAGTGTTGCTGAATATATACGGTCAAAAGAACCTACTTTCGATCTTTGTATTGCCTGTGGATCGTGTGCCTCAACCTGTTCTGCTGCCAGCAAAACCGATTTCAGCCTTTATAAAATAAATATTCTGATAAAAAGAGGCGAATTATCAGGACTTGAAACAGAAATTAAAAAATGTATGTTCTGTGGGAAATGCCAGTTGGTATGTCCCCGTGGTGTTAATACCCGAAAACTGATCCTTTTTATCACCCGTGCACTGGAAAAATATAATATAAATGCCCTTTGATCCATTTGTCATACCATTCAGTATCGGAACCCTTTTTCTTTTGGGTTTCATAATATTGAAGTTCCGTAACTGGATATCACGTATGACTCGGGCCGAAAAAGCAAGGCTCGGTAATGGGTTTTTCAGTCACAGGGTATACATCGCTACCTGGGAAGTGTTTATGGAAAGTCTTTTGCACCGGAAGATTTTTAAGGTGAATCCCTTGATGGGCTATATGCATATGTCGCTCGCATTTGGATGGTTCATGCTTATTGCAACAGGTAACCTCGAATCCAGATTACACAACCTTACAGCCATGAACCCCCCATATTATCCTATATTCTTCAAGTTTTTTGTGCACGATAAGCCAAATACTCCTTTTTCGAACGGATTTACTTTTTTTATGGATTTCTTCCTCGCCCTTGTTCTTTCAGGTGTTTTACTTGCCATTCTGAAACGTTTTATTTTTAAACCTTTCGGATTAAAAAAATCTACCAAGCTGCGAAAACGAGATAATTTTGCACTTACATGTCTCTGGTTTATTTTTCCTTTCCGGTTGCTGGCTGAGAGCTTCACCTCGGCTACCAATCATTCGGGTGGATTCCTTACCGGAAGCCTTGGTAATGTCTTTTCTCACCTTAGCTATGCGCCTCAGTTTGCCTATGCTTCCTGGTGGATTTATTCGTTGGCTCTGGGTGCGTTCTTTTGCGCCCTGCCTTTTTCCCGTTATATGCACATTCCTACAGAAGTCTTGCTGATTTATATGCGGAATTTTGGTATCAGGGAACGTCGCGACTTTGGTGCTTTTTCTGAAATTGAAGTTTTTTCATGTTCCAGATGTGGAATATGTATCGACAAATGCCAGTTGTACACGGCAACAGGAGTAACCAATACCCAATCGGTTTATTTTATTTATTCTATACGGAATAACATCGTGAAGGAGGAAATTGCATTTAACTGTATGGTTTGCGGCAGATGTCAGGAATACTGCCCTGTCGATATAAATGCGAATGGCTTACGGCTAACTCAACGTAAAAGATTTGTTGGTACCGATATTTCAGGAATAAACTATCTTGCCCCTGCAGTTGCCTCAAAAGCGGATGTTGTTTATTTTGCAGGATGTATGACTCATCTTACTCCAACTATTAAACTTTCAATGACCAAAATTCTTGATGCTTCTGGTATTAATTATTGTTTCATTGATGAAGATGGAAGCGTTTGTTGTGGCAGGCCACTGACTCTGGCCGGAAAAAACAAAAAAGCAAAAGACCTGATTGCATATAATAAGAACCTGATTATGCAAACCGGCGCCCATACGCTGGTCACATCCTGCCCTATCTGCTACAAATCCTTTACCGAAGATTATAAACTCGAAGGCATTCGGGTTGTACATCACTCTGAATATTTACTTGAGCTTGCCGAAAAAAACCTGATACGTTTTGATAAAACGAATCTTTCTGTCGTTTATCATGATCCATGCGAGTTAGGCAGGGGTTCCGGTATTTACGAACAACCCCGTAACCTGATTAATAAATTTGCAAACCTTAAACCGGTTAAATACGAAAAATCCAAAGCACTTTGTTGTGGTGGCAGCCTTGGTTTGCTGGAAATTACCAATGAGCAGCGAAATACAATTATTGAGGAATCGGTTAATGTATTGATAAAGGAAAAACCTGATTTGTTGCTTACCGCTTGCCCGCTGTGTAAAAAAACATTTGCCGGTAAATCATCGGTTGCAGTGAAAGATATTGCTGAGCTTATTGCCGGTTCTATGTACTGAACTTACAATTTTCTTTTAGTCGATTCAATCGTAAATCCTTCAATAATGTCACCGGGTTTGATATCATTAAAATTATGAATATTCAAACCACATTCATATCCTACCGATACTTCCTTCACATCATCTTTAAATCTCTTGAGTGAGGCGAGTTCTCCTGTATATACCACTACGCCTTCCCTGATCAACCTGATTTTATTGTTTCTGTTGATCTTTCCGTCAATCACCATACATCCGGCAACGGAACCTACTTTGGTAATTTTAAATACATCCCTTACTTCAATATTGCAAACGATCTTTTCTTCTTCCAAAGGTGCAAGTAAGCCTTCAATGGCAAGTTTTAATTCTTCGATGGCATTATAGATGATGGAATATGTTCTGATTTCGATTTGTTCATTTTCGGCAAGTTTTCTGGCATTAAGTGAGGGTCGTACCTGGAAACCAATGATGATGGCATCAGATGCAGAAGCCAGCAATACGTCTGATTCTGAAATCTGACCAACTCCCTTATGTATTACATTAACCTGTACTTCTTCATTCGACAGCTTCTGTAATGAATCGGTAAGTGCTTCAACTGATCCGTCAACATCACCTTTGATAATAATATTGAGTTCCTTGAAATTACCCAATGCAATTCTTCGCCCGATTTCTTCAAGTGAAAGGTGCTTGGTGGCACGTATTCCCTGCTCACGAATCAATCGCTTCTTGGCAAATGCAATTTCCTTAGCTTTGGATTCTGTTTCAGTTACATAGAATTTATCGCCTGCTGTTGGTGTTCCGTCAAAACCAAGAACTTCGACAGGTGTTGATGGACCTGCTGCAGTAACTCTTTTTAACTTTTCGTCAAACATGGCTTTTACCTTGCCGTAGAATGCTCCGGCCAGAATAATATCTCCGATATGGAGCGTTCCTTTCTGAACCATAACTGAAGCCACAATTCCTTTTCCCTTGCCCATAGATGCTTCAATAACTGTTCCGACGGCACGTTTTCCGGGATCTGCTTTTAATTCAAGCATTTCAGCTTCCAACAAAACCTTTTCAAGTAGCAATTCTATATTCTGACCTTTTTTAGCCGATATTTCCTGACATTGATATTTTCCACCCCATTCTTCAACAAGTATATTCATCTCCGACAGCTGTTTCCTGATTTTCTCAGAATCAGCGCCTGGCTTATCCATCTTGTTGATAGCAAAAACAATAGGTACACTGGCTGCCTGGGCATGGCTGATTGCTTCACGTGTCTGTGGCATAACACTATCGTCAGCTGCAATTACAATAATGACGAGATCCGTGACTTTAGCACCTCTGGCCCTCATGGAAGTAAACGCTTCGTGGCCCGGTGTATCAAGAAATGCTATCTTTTTACCGTTTGGCAATAATACTTCGTATGCACCTATATGCTGTGTAATACCTCCGGATTCTCCTTCTGTAATTCTTGAACTTCTGATAAAGTCAAGCAAGGATGTTTTACCATGGTCAACATGGCCCATTATCGCAACAACCGGAGCTCTGTGAACCATTCGTTCTTCGACATCAGGATCTTCCAGTGAAGGTTCGTCAAGACTTTCTTCTTTAAACTTCACCTCAAAACCAAATTCGTCGGCTACTATAGTTATCGTTTCAGCATCAAGCCTTTGGTTAATAGAGATCATCAAACCCATGTTAAGGCAAACAGTAATAACTTCAGCCACTCCAACCCCCATTACATTTGCCAGGTCATTGGCAGTAATGAATTCAATCACTTCAATTAGTTTTCCCTGGTCGCTCTCTGAAGCTAACAATTCCTTTTCCCTGAGTTCCTTTTTTTGTTTTTTCTTGATCTTTGCCCTGATCAAACCCGTTGATTGCTGTTTTGTCGTAAGCTTGCTTAAAGTGGCAGCGATTTGATCCTTGATAACTTTTTCGTCAATCTCTTCTTTCTTCTTTTCAGGTTTTCTTTTTTCAAACCTGTCTTTCTTTACTTCTTTCTTTTCGAATTTATCTTTTTTATCTTCCGGGCCTTTCTCCTCTTTTAACTTTTCACCTGGTTTCTTTTTAATGAATCTCTTTCTGCTTCTTCCCCTCATAGATTCGGGATCGGCAGTCGATACAACCGGTTTCTTTTTGAATTTTTCGGGCTCAAAACTCGCTACATCTATCTTACCCAATATTTTAAGACCCGGTAGTACATCTTCATCCCTTCGTTTTTCGTCAGTCAGTTCTGTAACTATTTCTTCCAATAATTCAATTTCTTCTTCTAAAATAGGTTCTGGAATTATGTCCGGTATAACTGGAATTTCTATGATCGTTTCTTCAGGGATTTTGACTGGTTCTTCCTTTTCAACTATTTCGGGAACCTCTGTTGCAGGCTTAGATTTTTTTCCTTTTCCACGTTTTGTTCCCTCAAGGTCTATCTTTCCAACTACCTTTAAACCTTGTTCGGCATCCTCTTTTTTCTCTTCTTTTATTTCGGTTTTTGGTTCAATTGCTTCAACAGGAGTAATTTCTTGTGGGGGTTCATCCTTTGGGGCCTCTTCTTTAATTTCCTTCTTTTTTTCAGGTATTTCTTCTTTTTTTATTTCAATAACCTTTACTTCAATTTTAGCAACCGGTTTTTCGGGTTGTTCTTCGTGTTCTGGTATTGTTGGTTTGACTGTTTTGGGTGGAAGGTCTTTTGTAATGTTCGACTTTACAAAAATTTCCTTTGATTCTTCTTCAGGTACTGGGTGTTCAAATACTTTTTCTTCCTTCTTTTCTTCCTTGATGGGGAGTGTTTTTTCCTGCTCCTGTTTATCGGGAAGGAACTTTGTCAAGAGCAATTGATAAACATCTTCCGCAATCTTGAAATTAGGATTGTCTTCAATCTCAATATTTTTGGAATTGAGAAAATCTACCAGTGTAGTGGTTGATAAATTAAATTCCTTTGCAACCTTCGATAATCTCTTAGGTGCTGCTACTTCTGTCATACCTTCTCTAATATTTCTTATTCAAATTCTTGCTTAAGGATCGTCATTACTTTTTTGATTGTTTCTTCCTGAAGCTCTGTTTTTTCAACAATTTCGCTTATCGGAATCTCGAGTACCGATTTGGCTGTATCACAACCTATCGACTTAAGCTCATCAATAATCCAGTTATCAATTTCGTCGGCAAATTCATCCAGTTCAATATCATAATCTTCGTCACCCGACTCTCTGAAAACATCTATTTCATAACCGACGAGTTTTGCTGCAAGCTTAATGTTTAGACCTTCTTTGCCTATAGCCAGTGATATCTGGTCGGGTTTAATATAAACCGATGCTCTTTTATTCTTCTCATCAATTACAATATTTCCGGTTCTTGCCGGACTTAAAGCCCTTGCAATATACAAATTAGTGTTTTCAGTATAATTTATTACATCGATATTTTCGTTTCTGAGTTCCCGAACCACACCATGTATTCTCGAACCTTTCATTCCTACACATGCTCCAACCGGATCAATCCTGTCATCATATGACTCAACTGCTACTTTTGCCCTTTCGCCGGGTTCCCTTACCACCTTCTTAATGCTCACCAATCCATCAGCTATTTCGGGAACTTCGAGTTCAAAAAGCCGTTCAAGAAAAACGGGGGATGTTCTCGATAATATAATTCTGGGATTACCTGCTTTATTATCTATTGTATGGACTATTGCCCTTATCTGATCTCCTTTATTAAAAAAGTCTTTTGGTATTTGTTCGGTTCTCGGCAAGATCATTTCAATACCTTCATCATCCAGTATCAACACTTCTTTTTTCCATACCCTGTATACCTCTCCACTGACTATTTCGTCAATCCTGTCTTCATACCTGCTGATAATATCTTTCCTTTCAAGTTCCATGATCTTGTTGATCAGGTTAACTTTCGCCGTTTGTATGGCCCTTCTGCCAAAAGAGGCTATTTTTACCTCTTCTGATAATTCTTCCCCAACTTCAAAGTCAGGTTCCATTTTTATTGCTTCTGAATATGCTATTTCGCTGCTGGGATCTATTACTTCACCATCTGCAACTATTATTCTGTTCCTCCAGATTTGTATATCGCCCTTTTCCGAATTAATAATAATGTCGAAATTTTCGATGCTGTTATATTTTTTTTCCAGGATATCATTAAATACCTCCCTCAACACCCTTATAAGGCTTGCCTTATCAATATTCTTGAATTCTTTAAGTATAGAAAAGGACTCAATAATCTCGTGCCTGTCCATCGTATAAAAACATTATATTTTAAAAAAACAATAAAAAAGGGGGATATCTCCCCCCTCAATTCCGATGCAAAGATATATATTTTTTTCTAATACCCTGTATAGATTATATTGATAATTAATGATTTTTAATTGTTTAACTACTTTTATTAGCGTTGTTTTTAATAAAAAAAGCATATTATACCAATTGTACAAATAAAATAGACTGTAAGGCATTTTGTTTGTTACAATGCCCGCCTGAATGAAAGTCGGGCAGGGTTAATACCGATGGAACATGAAAATAGGTCAAATCCTTTGGCCTATATTGAATGTCAAATCGGTATTAGCGTTGCCACTAACATGCTTAATATTATAGTTCTAAAGGTGATCCGGACTTTCCCTTACCCTTCTAATCTTTAATTATTTTAATTAATCCGACCTGGTCTTCAAAAACAATTTTTACGAAATAGATTCCTTTAGGTATAGTGCTTATATCAATTTCATTCTTTGTTTCTGTCAGCTTTCCTGTTATTAAGGACTGCCCTTCCATATTATTGATATAGAATCTGTAACCGGCTTTTTGATTCCCTTTAAATTCAATGATCAACTTGTCCGATACCGGGTTGGGATATATGTTTAAATTATTCAGGTAATCATTATCAATACTTCCCAATTGTGGATTTGCAGAATTTGAAGGATCCGAACTGCAACCATCGATCGTAACAATTACATAATACTTCTTGGTACCGTTGGTTGTTGCATATGTTTGACCCGTTTGACCCACAATAGGTCCGTTATTGTCATACCATTGGTTTCCAGTAGCAGAACTCGACCTTAGTGTGATAGTGGGTATTATTGTAATAACCGGTTTTGGTGGCTTTGGGCTGAGGGTAAGGGTAATATCTAAAATGCTGTCACATCCGTGTATTGTTTTTAGGCTGTCGGTATAAGTTCCTGCAACCTTCCTGTATACTCCCTGTATCAAAACAGAATCGCCAATGCATTTTGCAATGGCAGTAGTTTTGTGGTAAGGTATATTAACGGTGAGCTTCAACAACAAAAGGCTATCGCAATTTTTTGAGGTTTTAAGGGAATCTCTGTAATTGCCAGTTATTTTATAATACTTTCCATTCATGAATACCGAGTCTCCGGTGCATATATTATAAGAAAGGTTGGCAGTATCTGCATAGGTTAAAATGTTATTGTATTTCCAGAGTTCGCTGCCATAGGCGGATGTGCTGGCAGCAAAATAAAGAATACTGCCTGCCATACAAAGGTTGGTGGGACCTGTTCCGATTTTACCCGGGTTTGTTTCTCCCGTCATAAAAGTTTTCCCGCACTGATTGATTTCTGCTTTCCATATTTCACTTCCATGGGTGCCATCGTCTGCAACAAAATATAAATTTGTTCCGTCTGCCAGCAGGTTGTTAGGATTGGACGAATTATAGCCGGGGTTGATATCCTTATACAAAACAGTTCCTGCCACTGTACCGTCGGTTTTCCAAAGTTCATTGCCCTTTCCCGTGGAAGTGGCTGTAAAAAAAATCTCATTGCCAACTTTTGTCAGATATTGCGGTGTGGAAGAGTAGGCATATCCATAGGACGAACCGGGCATTATGTCTTTGAGCAGTTTGGTTCCTGTATCGGTGCCGTCGGTTCGCCACAATTCTGTTCCAAAATCTTTGCTGGTTGCCTGAAAGTACACTATTCCATTTAACTCGCACAAATATTGTGGGTTAGCAGAGTTTGGCTTCCCTAACTTATTTGTATCTGGATATATGTCCTTTACCATTAAAGTTCCTGCTGCTGTTCCATCGCTTTTCCAGAGTTCTATTCCGTTTATACTATCATTCCCCTGGAATAAAAGCATTCCATCGTAATTAAATAAATTTTTAATGACCGGTGATTTTGGACCTGGCCTGATATCACTGACCAAAACTGTTCCTGGTGCAGTGCCATTGCTTTTCCAGAGTTCTGTTCCATGTGCACTGTCT
>Ga0182027_10002782_pt1 | contig 28079 bp, 16 predicted proteins | sample 712E1DmetaG_FD_121300 | JGI IMG/M metagenome (GOLD analysis project Ga0182027, IMG submission 121300) | Permafrost microbial communities from Stordalen Mire, Sweden - 712E1D metaG (Illumina Assembly) | ecosystem: Environmental > Terrestrial > Soil > Wetlands > Permafrost | place: Sweden...
GGAAAAACCCAAGTCGCCCCGCAGCAATTACGCCGTGCCCGGACTTTATCTTTACGACAACACGGTTCTGGAAATTGCCCGCCAACTGCGTCCGTCGGCGCGCGGCGAATTGGAAATCACCGAGGTCAACATGGAGTATCTGCGGCGCGGCCAATTGCGCGTGCGCCAGTTGAGCCGCGGGTTTGCCTGGCTGGATGCCGGCACCAGCAGCAGCCTGCACGAAGCCTCCGCCTACGTTCAGACCATCGAAAAGCGGCAGGGCATCAAAATCGGCTGTCCGGAGGAGGCGGCCTTCCGGCGCGGATTCATCAACCGCGCCCAATTTGAGGCGCTGACGGCCCAAACCCCCAAGTGCGAATACCGGGACTATCTGTGCCGCGTGCTCGCGGAAGGACAGCTTTGAGCAAGATCATTTTACTCGGCGGGACCGGTTACATCGGCCAGGTTTTTGCGCGGGAACTGGCGGCGCGCAGCCTGGCCTTCGAGGCCCCGGCGCGCGGCCAGACCGATTACACGCGGTTTGACGTGTTGACAGAGCTTCTGCGCCGCGTGAAACCGGCCTTTTTGATCAACGCCGCCGGTTACACCGGCAAGCCCAACGTGGATGCCTGCGAAATCAACCGGGCGGACACCTTGCAGGGCAACACGCTCTTTCCCGCCATGGTGGCATACGCCTGCGCCGCGCAGGGTGTTCCCTTCGGCCACGTTTCTTCCGGCTGCATTTATGCCGGCGCGAAAATCGCGGGCCGGATGGAAAAAGACCTGACCGCGCCGGAATGCCAGGCGCTGTTTCGACAGAATCCCGGGGCCATCGGCGGCTTTACGGAGGACGACGAGCCGAATTTCACCTTTCGCCGGCCGCCGTGCAGCTTTTACAGCGGGACCAAGGCGCTGGCGGAGGAAGCCCTCGGGGTGGCGGGTTCACATTACATCTGGCGGCTGCGCATCCCGTTTGACCAGTTCGACAATCCGCGCAATTACCTGAGCAAGGTACAGAATTACCCCAAGGTGTATGACAACGTGAACTCCCTCTCGCATCGCGGCGATTTTGTCGCGGCCTGCCTGGACCTCTGGCAGAAGCGCGCCCCGTTTGGAATTTACAACGTGACCAATCCCGGTTTCGTCTCCACCCGCCAGGTGGTGGACCTGATCCGGCGCATCCTCAAGCCGGCCCGGCCCTTCGAGTTTTGGGCCAACGACCAGGAGTTTTACCGGCTGGCGGCCAAAACCCCGCGCTCCAACTGCGTTCTGGACGCCTCCAAACTCCTGTCCGCGGGCGTGAAACTCCGTCCGGTGGAGGAGGCCCTGGCGGATGCGCTGCAAAACTGGGTGCCTCAAGCAGCCGGAGTTTAATTCGGGAATGACACTGCGGCGTCGCTTGCATCCCGCTCGATTTAGGGCAAGATTTAACAGGTTACATGCGCTATCCCTATCCCAGCCATCGCATCCACGAAATTGTCCGCGCCCGCAAGTGCGTTTGTGAGGGCGAAACTTTTGAAGTGAAGCCCAAGGGCGAGCGTGGCGCGGCATTTGACGTGAACCTCGCCCTCATGGACGACGGCCCGTTCTCCGACCCCCGCTATTTGGGCAACACGCATGACAAGGCCAGGCCGGAAGGTTACGCCGCTTCGCTGTTGTTGGGCGGGCAAAAGGTGCGGGGCGTGGATCACCACGCCGTCGGCCAGCGCTGGTGGTTCAAACAACGCATTCCGGCAGGCTGGCATCAGGACCTGCGGGACCCGAATCTGCCGACGACAGACGATGACTTCCACCGACGAGAACCGTTGGCGCATTTTGCACCGACGGATTTCAAGGATTTCATCGCCAAGTCGGCGGAGTTGTGGAACATTGACCTCGGCTTGGAAGAGACCATGCTATGAGTCTTAACACGAACATTCTCAACCCGGATTCCGTGCGACGGACGCTCCAATCATTCTGGGGGGAATCATTAGAGATCGCCGCCACCCGATCCGGCATATCACTGGCTGTCCCCCTCTGTTTTCCTGATGGCTGGCAAGTCTTGTTCGATCTTCAGTCCTTGACACCAAAAGCCGTCCGCGTGACCGATTGCGGCCGCACCCTGCAATGGCTGGCAGCCGCCGGGCAGAACATCGAGGCGGAGGGTTTGGTGACGATGATCGAGGAGCGGATTTGCACATTTCAATTGCAACGCGACGGCTGGGAACTCTATCGCGAATTGGCGATGCCGCTGGCGGGCGTGGATTTGCACCTGTTCGGCGAGGCTCTGGTGAGCATCGCGCACTTGAGCTATCTTCACGAACCAGCGACCAAGCCGCCGAACGTGTCGCGGCAGACTGTGGAGCAGGTTTTCCGCGAGCGAGAGATCGTGCCAAGCCAACGACATTCACTTGATGGCAAGGTGGAGAAGGACATCCATGTGGATTACTATATCGAGGCCCGGCGACCGGTGGCGATGGAGGTCCTCGGACGGCGTGGAATAATCACCGGCTATATGGAGCAATGGGGCTTCCGCTGGCGCGACCTGCGTGATGCGCATCCGACGTTGATGCCGGTGATGGTTTATGACCCGGCGGTGCAGGAGGTGGACGGTTTGGCGCAGGCCATCGGTGAATCGGAATGTGAGTTGTTCTGCTCGTATTCCGAAACGGAACTCATCCACGCGGTGCTGGACAAATCTGGAGCGAACATTATAGGTAAAAGTAAAGGGAGCAGTTAATTGTATTGTCATATCACCTGGTGATTGGCTTGTAGCGCAGACTTCCAAGTCTGCGGTGTCGCGGGCTTCCAAGCCCGCAGCGACAGCGAGATTGCACGCTTGGCCGATTTGGAAATCGGCGTCACGGCAGCTTTGGAAAGCTGCGCTACGAGCGGGGCGGATTCCACTGAATACGTCGAGAAACCTATAAACTCTTAACTGTACCGTGAACTTATTAGTCACAGGCGGCGCGGGATTCATTGGATCGAACTTGATCCATCACATCATTGACCGGCCGGAAATCCGGCGGCTGGTCAATTTGGATTGCCTGACTTACGCGGGGCATCTGGAGAATCTGGAGCGCGTGGCGCATCATCCCAAGTACACGTTTTCAAAGACCGACCTGCGCGACAAAGCCGCCGTTCTGGCGGTGGTGGAGCAGCACCAGATCACGCATGTCCTGCATCTGGCCGCCGAATCGCATGTGGACCGCTCCATCACCGGCCCCGGCGATTTTATTCAAACCAACGTGGTGGGCACCTTCAACCTGCTGGAAGCGTGCCGCGCCTTCTGGTTTCATCCGCAATCCGTGCCCATTCATCGGGACAATCCGCAATCCGCAATCCGCAATCCGCAATCCGCCTGCCGTTTCCAGCATGTCTCCACCGATGAAGTCTTTGGCAGCCTGGGCGCGACCGGCTACTTCACCGAAAGCACGCCCTACGCGCCCAATTCGCCCTACTCGGCCAGCAAGGCCTCGAGCGACTTGCTGGTGCGGGCCTATCATCACACGTATGGCCTGCCGGTGGTCACGACCAATTGCTCCAACAACTACGGCCCGTATCAGTTTCCGGAGAAGCTGATTCCGGTCATCATTGGAGCCATCTGCCGCCAGCAACCCATTCCTGTGTATGGCGACGGGCTGAATGTGCGGGACTGGCTTTATGTGGGCGATCACGCCGAGGCGCTCTGGCAGGTGCTCACGCGAGGGCGCGACGGGGAGAGCTACAACATCGGCGGGCACAATGAATGGGCCAACCTCCGCATTGTGGAATTGATTTGCGACCTGATGGACGCGATGGCCCCGCAATTGGGCGGGCATTCCCGGCGGCTCATTCAATTTGTCAAGGACCGTCCCGGGCACGACCGCCGTTACGCGATGGATGCCGGGAAGATTGAGAAGGAACTGGGCTGGAAGCCGGCGCACACCTTCGAAAGCGGGATCCGTGAAACCATCCAATGGTACCTGGACAACCAGGAGTGGGTGAAACAGGTGAAGACCGCTTAAACCGGACATTTCATACTTCCGGGTTTGGAGCGCCGATTTTCAATCGGCTTTCAACGCCTTCGCGGCCACAAAGCCGACTACAAGTCGGCGCTCCGGACTGTTGGCATTTCGTGCGGAGCATGAAACACGCGGGTTAAACCGCGCTTTACATCGCCGGTTTGATGGGGCTATGCTCCGCCGACATTGCGAAACTGAAACCCGTCTGTTTTTGGACAAAGCTATGACAGTCAATCAGATCCGCAGGCCAGTCCCGGCCTGTTGCCGGCGGGGCTGCGGGGTTCTTGGGCGCGGCCTTTTGCTCCTCGGTTTCCTGGGGGGCGCCATCGGGGCGCTGGCGCAAGGAGTCCTGTCCCCGCCTTCAGAACCTTACGAAAGGCCGGCTGTTTCGCAGTCCGTGACCACCAATCAAATGGGCGGCATTCCGCCGCTGGCCGGCGCCGGGGTCCAGGCCCCCGGCCCGTTCCAATGGGGCCGCGTGGACTTTCACCCCCATTTGCTCTATCGTTTTCTTTACGGCGACGGCATTCCGACCGGTCCCGGCGAGCATTTCAAGACGGCCATCCAGGAGATTTCGCCGGGACTGTTGCTGAACTGGGGCTCCCATTGGATGCTGGATTACACGCCCACGCTTCGCTTGTATTCCAGCAAACAGTTCCCGGACGCAACGGATGAGTTGGCGACTATGTCCGGGAAAACGAGTTATGAAGACTGGGGTTTGAGTTTATCGCAGACGTACTCCTCCAGCTCTGCCCCGATTCTGGAGACCGCGGCGCCGACGCACCAGGAGAATTATCTGACGGTATTCGAGGTCAGCCGGCAAATGGGCAGCCAACTGTCCGCCGAAGCGGGCTTGAACCAGAACTTCCGGTCTTCTTCCGAGGGAACCCTCCACCAAGACCTCCGGGAATGGTCCATTTCCCCCGGCATGAACTATCAGGTGTGGTCCAAATTTGGCGCCGGCCTCAGCGGCTCGGCTGGTTATGATATGGTGACGCCGGGCGCGGACATGAGTTTTGAACAAGCGCAGGTCACGATGAAATGGCAGGCGGGGGACAAGGCCAGCATGACCGCGAACGCGGGACTGGAAGCCAGGCAATTGCAGGGGGCGGACATGATCAATCCCATTTTTAACGGGACCATCACCTACCGGCCCTGGGATCAGACGACGGCCTCGCTGACCGCGAGCCGCGCGGTGACACCTTCCTTTTACGCGAACGAAGTGGTGGTCAACACCAGTATCAGCGCCACCCTGCAACAGCGGTTCCTGCAACACTTCACCTTTGAAGTGAGCGGCGGCTACACCTCCACGCCGTTTGTCGGTTTTGCCCGGGTGGAGGAATTCACGAACCGCCGCCCGATTGGCGCGCCCGCGCCCGTTGCCACCGTGCAGACGAGCCGGGAGGATTATTCCCGTTTCGCCCGGGTGAGTTTGGGCAGCACGTTCCGGCAGCGGGGCACGGTTTCCATTTTTTACTCCTATAACGACTATACTTCCGGCCTGGCCGCCTTCGCCATGTCCAGCACCCAGGTTGGAATGGAAATCGGCTGGCGTTATTAGGAAACTGGATTTCGATGAGGACGCGCGCAGGAACAGAACACAAATTGTTTATTTGACTGAAAAGGAGCCACGGCATGCAGAATCCCGGCAATCTCGATTCGGCGGATCACTCTCAAACGGCATCTCCCGCGCCGGCGCCCGGGGCGGCGGCTGGAAAGCGGCCCCTGGAGTGGAGGCCTCTCCTGGTGCTGGCGGCGCTGGCGGCCGTTCTGGTGCTTTGTTTCATCCGCCCGCTTTGCGATTGGGTGGGGTTCTCGATGGACAGCGAGTTCTACTCCTACATGCCGCTCATGCCCCTGATCACCGGGTATCTTATCTGGCTCCGGCGCGCCGGGTTGGGCGCGGATGTTCGCCCGGGCTGGGGAGCGGCGGCGGCCACGGCGGCGGCGGGAGGCGCGGCCTTGGCGCTTTATTTCCTTGCGATCCACAAAGGATGGATCCCGGCTGAACAGGATTATCTGGCCGTGATGATGCTGGCGTTTTTGCTGCTGCTGCTGGCCGCGGGTTTTGCTTCTCTGGGCGCCGCCACGATGTCGGCGATCACCTTCCCCCTGGCCATGCTGCTTTTCATGGTGCCTTATCCCGAGATTGTCAATAACGGGCTTGAGTTCTTCTTCCAACATACTTCGGCCGACGCCGCCCACGGCTTTTTCATCCTGGCCGGCACCCCCTGCCACCAAGACGGTTTGATCCTCAATCTGCTGAAGAATTTCAGTCTGCGGGTGGCGCCGGAGTGCAGCGGGATCCACTCCACCCAAGTCCTTCTCATTACTAGTCTGCTGGCGGGGAACCTGTTTTTGTGCTCGACCTGGCGGCGCGTTCTTCTGGCCTTGTTCATCATCCCTCTGGCCATCCTCCGAAACGGCTTTCGGATCTTTGTCGTCGGTGAGCTCTGCGTGCGTATCAATCCCAAGATGATTAATTCTTGGATTCATGTCCACGGCGGGCCGGTCTTTTTCGCCCTCTCGCTCATCCCGTTCTTTTTGGTTCTGATGTGGCTGCGAACTTCTGAATCCAAGACGCAAAACCGTGTCAAATCCGGAGATAACCCTTAACAAAAAATGTGATATGACAACCCTAATGCGATCGCAATCCCTCCCCGTTCTCCTGGCGCTGGCCCTGGTTGCCGCCGCGGGCGGCGGTTGTACCAAGGTGGCCCGGACCAGCCGCGCCATTGACCGCGCGGACCGACTCTTTCAAGCCGGGGAATATGCCCGGGCGGAAGCGGGCTACAGCAACGCCCTCCGGATGATGTATCCGCCCAATCCGAGAGCTTGGCGCCAACTGGGCCTGTTCTATGCCTTCGAAGGCCGGTCGTCAGCGGCGTTCGGGTGTTTGCTGGAAGCCGCCAAGTCGGAACCGGACAATGCCCAGGTCCAGATTGAGCTGGCCAACATCTGGGCGATGGCCGGCCGCCCGGCGGAAGCAAAGGAGGCCGCGCGGCTCGCCCTCAAGCTCCAGCCGGGCAATGAGAAGGCCCTCATGGCCCTCTGCGATTCGATTCGAGACCTCAGCGAGGCCGAGCAAACCCGCCACTATATCGAAGCCCTTCAGAAGCAAGACCAGGACCGCGGCAGCTATCACTTGGCCTTCGGCATGATTGACGCCCTGGAAACCAACATGACCGCCGCCGAGACCGAATTGAACCGGGCCAAGGCCCTGGATTCCAAGTCGAGCTTGGTTTACGTCGCTTTGGCCAAATTGTCTGCCTTCCACAAGAATCTCAAAGGGGCGGAGGAATCCTACAAAACGGCGGTGGAGCTGTCCCCGCTTCGTTCTCCCACTCGAATCTTGTATGCGGGATTCCAAGCCGAGACCGGCGCCACCAACCAGGCGCGGGACAGCATGCTGGAACTCAACCGCCAGGCGCCCGATTACCTGCCGCCCTTGATCTTCTTGATGAAGTTGTCCTTCGGCGAAGGCAAGTACGATCAGTGCAATACCGACATCTCCCATGTCCTGGCTCATGAACCCAACAACTACGAGGCCCTGGTCCTCAAGGGCGAGGTGAGTCTGGCAAAGAAAGACGCAAAACAGGCCGTGCAGGATTTTGAACGCCTGACCGCCCTGTATAAAAACGAAACCCGCCCCCAGATTCCTTATCAACTGGCCACGGCTTATTTGCTCAACGGGAACCAGACCAAAGCCATTTCCAGCCTCACCCGGTGCCTGGAACTGGACACCAATTTTATTCCCGCCAAGATCACGCTCTCCCAACTGAACCTACGGCAGGGCAACCCGGCTTCCGCCATCTTCATGCTCACGCCCTTGCTCAAACGAACCAATCTCCCCCCGGCGGTCTTGATTCCAGCCAGCTTGATCCTCGCCCAGTCCTACCTGATCCAAAACTCCCCCGATCAAGCCATTGGCATCTATCGTGGGATGGAAGCCTCGTACCCGAAAGAGGCGCAACTCTACTTTTGGGAGGGCCAAGCCTGGCTGGCGGCCAATAAACTGGCGGAGGCTCGCGCCGCCTTCGACAAATCCTTCGCCCTCAATCCCGATTACCTCTCCGCCCTGGAGGAACTGGTCAACTTGGACCTCTTCGAATCCCGCGTCCCGGCCGCCCTGGCACGCGTGAAAGCGCAACTGGATAAAGACCCCAAAGCCCCTGTGCCCTGGCTCCTCCAGGCCCAAATCCACATCAAACAAAAGGAGAACGCTCAAGCCCAAGCCGACCTGGAAAAAGTCATCGAATTGGATCCCAAACTCCCCCTGCCCTACCTGCTGCTGGCCAGGCTTTACGTGGACGAGAAACAACAGAAGCAAGCCCTGGACAAGCTCAATGCCCTTGTCAGTCTGACCAACGACGTCTCCGCCTTGATGCAAATCGGCATGATCCACCAAGTGATGAAAGAGTACGACCCCGCCCGCCAAAGCTACGAGAGAATCCTCGACGTAGGCTCCGGCGTGGGCTCCGACGTGGACTGGCGTAACCACGCTCTGAACAATCTGGCCTACCTCTATTCCGAGAACTTCAACGACTTGGACAAGGCTTACCAATTCGCCCAAAAGGCCCGGGATCTGGCCCCCTATGATCCCAACGCGTCCGACACCTTGGGATGGATTCTCTACAAAAGGCACGACTATCCCCGCGCCCTGGCTCTATTGCAGGAAAGCATGGACAAGCAACCCGCCGACGGGGAAGTTCATTACCATGTCGGCATGGCTCATTATATGCTCGGGGAGGAGGAATCCGCCCGTCTGAATTTGAAATTTGCCCTTTCCAAGAGTGATTTTGACGCCACCAACGAAGCCCTGCGCCGCCTGAAAATCCTCGATCTCGACCCCAAATCAGCCTCCGCCGCCGAGCGCTCCGACCTGGAAAAACAAATCCAGGCCGATCCCGCCGACCCCGTCGCCTTGATCCGGATGGCCGCCATCCAGGAGCGGGAGAACGATTTTGAAAAAGCCGCCGCCACCTATGCAAATGTGATTAAACAAAGCCCCGAAAATGCGCGCGCCATCATAAGGCTGGCAGTACTGGACTCCACCAAACTCAATCAGCCCCAAAAGGGGCTGGACTTGGCCAAGAACGCCCACAACCTCCTTCCAGATGATCCCAACATCACCGAAACCTTGGGCCGGATGGTCTTTCAGGCCCGCGACTACGCTTACGCCCTGAGCCTGCTGCAAACCGCCGCCCGCCTGCTTCCGGCGCAGCCGGACCTGCTGCACGATCTGGCCTGGGCTTACTTTAGCGTGGGCAATGCGGTCGAGGCGCGGGCCTCCATGCAAAGCGCGGTGCAGACCGGCGCGGCCTTTGACAAACTCAACGACGCCAGACTATTCCTCGAGATGACGGCGTTCTCCAACAGCCCGGCCTCCCCCCAGGCGGCCGCCCGGGTTCAGCAGGTTTTGCAGACCAACGCCGGCTACGCTCCAGCCTTGATGGCATGGGGCCTGATTCAGGAGCAAAATGGCCAGGCCAAGGAAGCCCAACAGTCCTACGAGAAAGTCCTGGCAGCCTACCCTCTTTACGCCCCGGCCTCACGCCAGTTGTTCCTGCTCTACGCGCGCACCGGCGCCGACGACGCCAAGGCTTATGGCTATGAAGCAAAAGCCACCCAAGCGTTTCCAGACGACGCGGACCTGTCCAAAGCCGTGGGCCTGCTGGAGTACCGGCGCAAAAACTACGCCAGATCCCTCCAGTCGTTGAATCAAAGCGCCCAGAAGAAACCGAATGACGCCGAGCTGTTTTGGTATCTGGGCATGGACTATTACCTTCTCAAGCAGAACACCCAGGCGAAAACGGCGCTGCAGCAGGCCGTGGCGTTGAAGCTTCCCTCGGCGGACATGGCCGCCGAGGCCAATCGCGTGCTGGGGCTGCTCAAGTGAGGGTTCTTTTCTTGACCGCAAACCGTTCATCGTCTAAACCAAGCCAACAATATTTGAAATTCTCGGTAGGGCGGCGCTGCTGCGCCGCCCAAAAATCCCAGAGACATTTTTATGAGATTTTCAAAGTCAGAATCTATCCAACAATCAATGAGCGCCCCAGCGGCGCCGTCAGGAGATAAAATGTTAAACTGTTTCATTGCAAGAAATCCCTCGAAGAGCGGCCTTCGCGCCGGGTCCTTGTCCGTTCGTCCGGCCAGCCTGGCCGCCGCCGCCGCCCTGGGGTTGGTCCTGTGCCTCCTCGCGTCCGGATGCGAAACCGCGCCGCTTCCTCAGATGCCCCCGTATGTCGAGGACACCACTGCGGCCTCCCTGTCGTTGCACGAAGGAGATGTCTTGCAGATCAAATTCCCCGGCGCGCCGGAAATGGATGCGAGCCAAACCATCCGGGCCGACGGCAAAATCACCATTCTCAACGCGGGCGACGTCAGGGTTTCCGGCCTGACCCCGGACGGAGCGGCGCAGGCCATTCTGGCGGCTGTCGGGGAGCAGCTCAAAGTCAAGCAGGTCAACGTCACCGTCCAAAGCGCCGCCTTCATCGTTTATGTCACCGGAGCCGTCCTGCGGCCCGGCAAGCTCATCTCAGACCGGCCCTTGACGGTCCTCCAGGCGGTCATCGAGTCCGGCATTGATTCCGCCAAGTCGAACCTGGAAAAGGTCAAGGTGATACGAACCGACGCCACTGGGCACAATACGTATAAGATACTGGACCTCAATAAGATCATTAATAAGGGAGAATGGCAGCCGGAGCCCTTCACCCTCAAGCCCTACGACACCATCGTTGTGCCGGAGAAATTCGCCTGGTTTTAGCCTTTTTCCTGCTTGTTTTCGCAAAAAACGATTCAGCCGCAACTCGTTTGCTGACAACGACTTAATGAATAATTCAATGACATCGCCCGCCAAATTTCATGATTTTGGCGTTCAGGGCCTCGAAAAGGGCATTTTTCCCGGAAAAACTGTTTTTTGTCGGTTTCCTTTACAATTTCGGGGTTTTTTCTGCAAGTGGAGTATTTACAGTGGGTTACAATCAGGATGCCAGACTTTTTTGCCAAATGCTGTCGGGAACCGTTACAGAATGGTCTTCAACCCTCTCCACCTGCCCGTCTCTGTTTTGATTTGTAACATGTTGAATTGCAAGTGTTTGGGACTGTTTTTGAAAGCTGTAGGCAATGTTGGCATGGAACAAGCTATTAGATGACAGAGACTGCGGAAGCGGAAACTCAAGTGAACAATGTGAAACCAACTAGAATAAAGGATAAAAAAATGAAAAAGAACATGTTAGTAACAATGACGGTGACGGCGGCCCTGTTGGCCGGCGCAAGCTTGGCCAAGGCCGATGCTTACCTGGAAATCGGCTCCGGCTCATCTTGGGCTAATACCTATAGTGCCACCCCTGGGGTTACCTTGACGGCAACTGTTGGAACATGGCAGGCTACGTACTCATCCGGTAATTCCTATCTTGCTCCCTCGACATTTGATCTGCAAATCTCGAGTCCATATGCTGCGGCGCAAACAACGCCTTTGTATGTGGTGCTCAGTGTTGAGGCCACTGGTGGAGGCCCGCCGGTAGGTGGGAGTTGGGTGCTGGAAACTACTGACAATGGCACTCACCCGACGTTGAATATCGGGTTGTATAAGAGTCCTCTGATCTACAGTGTTGCTGACTCGGTGGCGCCTCCTCTTCTCACTGGTCTTACCCAGTTTAAGAACGACCCCGATGCCGGCATCCACGACCAAATCATCTCCGGTACTGTGAGCGGCATGACGTATTACACCGAAGTTATTGAGGTGATGCCGCAAGGAAAGAGTGGAGTCCTACCGAGCATTGACAGCACGCTGACTCTGCCGGATGGCGGCTTGACTATCGCCATGCTCGGCTCCGTGCTGATCGGCGTCGCCGGCATTCGCGCCAAGTTGGGCAAGCGCTCCTAACGGCCTGATTCAACGGTTTCACATTTCAGGAGAGGCAGAACAAGTGGTTCTGCCTCTCTTTTTTTGTCCTCCTTGCGGGCGAGATGCAGAAAGCGAGTTTTCCCACTAGCCCGGACATTTCATACTTCCGGGTTCGGAGCGCCGATTTTCAATCGGCTTTCAACGTCTTCGCGGCCACAAAGCCGACTACAAGTCGGCGCTCCGGACGGTTGGCATTTCGCGCGGAGCATGAAATATGCGGGCTAGACCGAATGAACCGCGAAACACGCGAAAGCCGGAACAACGCGCGTGTTTCGCGTGTTGAGCGCCCAAAGAGGTTTTCTCAGGTGGATTGGGGGCTTCTGCTTGCTTCGCGCTTGACGCCGCCGCTTGGGACAGGTAGGAGAGAATCTGCGCCTTTGCAATTGAGCCATAAAAACAAGCAAGAATTGTCCTTAACCGACATGGAAAGAACTCAAGAATCTGATCACGCGCCTTGTACCCCTGAATCGCCGCGCGCGGTTTCTCCCCCGCCTCCGCGCGCTTGTCGAGGAAAGGGCCGGGGAGAGGAGGTTTCCAGCCGGTTCATGGAAAGCACATTGGTTCGTCGCGCGGCTGCCGGATTTCAAATCGGGCTGTCCCTCTGGCTGGCTCTGCCGGGTCAGGCAGCGGAGAGAAAGGTGATTGGCGGACAGGCGCCGGCGGTTGCAGCTCGCTTGCAGCCGATCGGTTCGCTTCCGGATTCGACGCGCCTGAACCTGGCGATCAGCCTGCCCTTGCGCAACCAGCCGGCCCTGGCCGGCCTGCTGCAACAGATTTACACCCCGGGAAGCCCCAATTTCCACCGGTATTTGACCCCGGCGGAGTTCGCCGAGCAATTCGGACCGGCTAAAGAGGATTACCAGGCTCTGGTGGATTTCGCCCAGGCCAATCGCCTCAGCATCACCCACATCCACCCCAATCGGACCCTCTTGGATGTCAGCGCCTCGGTGGCGGACATTCGCCGGGTCCTGCGTGTGAATATGAAGGTTTATCAGCATCCGACCGAGGGGTGCATGTTTTATGCCCCCGATTCCGAGCCGTCGCTTGACGTGGGCGTTGCGGTGCTGGCGATCCATGGACTGCATGATCTTACCCTGCCGCATTCCAGCATGAAACCGGCGCCCCAGGCGCCGTCCGGCACACCGGAGCCATTCGCAGCATCGGGACCCGTCATCAACGGCGCCAGCACCTATGTAGGGAACGATTTTCGGAATGCGTACGCGCCCGGTGTCTCGTTGGATGGCACGGGGCAGACGGCGGCCCTGGTGGAGTTTGACGGCTATTATCCGGCCGACATCACCAGATACGAAAACACACCCACGACACATTTGCGCGCGGTTCCTCTGACTAATGTCCTGGTGCAAGGTTACAGCGGGGCGGCTGGTAAGAACAATGAAGAGGTCGCGGCGGACATCGAGATGTTGGTTGCAATGGCTCCAGGACTCTCCCGGATCATGGTTTACGAGGGTTCCTTTGGCCTGCCCATTGACGATATTTTGAATCAAATCGCGACGGATAATCTGGCTGCTCAGATCAGTTGTTCCTGGGGGGTGGCCACGGATGCCGCCACAGATCAGATCTTCCAACAGTACGCCGCGCAGGGGCAGTCGTTTTTCCAGGCTTCGGGTGACTCGGGCGCCAGCCGCCCCGGACAGGCTGGCGCTCTGGAGGCTGACCCCTATGTCACCAGTGTCGGTGGCACACAACTTTCAACCACCAATGGAGCCGCCTGGAGTGCGAATTCGGAAAGCGCCTGGAGCGGCAGCGGCGGCGGGTACAGCACCAACTACGCAATTCCCGCCTGGCAGGCGGGAGTGAGCATGTCGGCCAACCAGGGTTCGACCACCTGCCGAAATGCGCCGGATGTGGCCATGTGTGCCACCAATATTTTCGTCATTTATGGCAATGGCAGTACGAATGCCGCCCGGGGCACAAGTTGTGCGGCGCCTTTGTGGGCTGGATTCATGGCCTTGGTCAATCAGCAGGCGGCTTCAAACGGAAATGTCGTCGGCTTTCTGAACCCTGCCATTTATGCCATTGGCCAGAGCAGCAATTATACCAATTGTTTTCACGACATCATCACCGGCAACACCACCAACTTTATCTACAACACCTCCAACTACTTCGCCGTTCCCGGCTATGACCTCTGCACGGGCTGGGGCACGCCCAATGGCAGCAACTTGATCAACACCCTGGCCCCGCCGGACACCCTGGCGATGCTGCCGATACCGGGCTTCACATCCAGCGGTCCGGCGGGCGGCCCGTTCAGTGTGACGATGGAGAGCTTTTCCTTGACCAACGCCGGCGCTGCCGCGCTGAACTGGTCTTTGGGCCAGGATTCCCTTTGGCTTTCCGTCTCACCTACCAGTGGATCTTTGAATCCCGGCGGCACGGCCACGGTGGTGGCGAGCTTGAATTCCGCCGCCTCCAGCCTGCTTTGTGGAGATTATGCCGCGCATTTCACGGTGACGAATCTGAGCAACGGCCTCCTGCACCACCGGACATTCACTTTGATTCTTTCCGATCCCTTGACCGCGTCTCCCGCGACCGGCCTGGAATTTGCCGGGCCGCCGAGCGGCCCGTTCGATGTGGCGGCGCAGACTTGCTGGTTAACCAATGCCGGCCAGGCATCCGTGAATTGGGCTGTGTTGAGCAGCCCGGCCTGGCTCAGTATATCACCCGGCAGCGGCACGGTGGCGCCTTACGGAACCGCGGCTGTGACTTGCAGCTTGAATTCCTTCGCTACCAACCTGGCATCCACAAATTATTCCGGCAGCATTGTGTTCACCAACCTCACCTTCGGCGCGGAGGAAACCTTGCCGGCCCTTTTGCTGGCCGGCCAATTGGTCCAGAACGGCGGGTTTGAAACCGGCGATTTCTCGGATTGGACTCTGACCGGGGACAATGTTGACATTTTGGTCAACGGCGGTGGCGCCGACGGCGTCCACTCGGGCGACTACTGCGCGCAACTCGGCAGCGCGGGACAGGTTACCTATGTGTCCCAGACCATTCCCACCGTTCCAGGGCAGAAGTACTCGGTTTCCATGTGGTTGGAAAGTGACGGCTTGCTGCCCAATGAGTTCACCGTTTCCTGGGGTGGAACCACCGTCTGGTCCTCTAACAACCTTCCCGCCTTCGCCTGGACCAATCTCCAGTTTGTTCTTCCCGCCACTTCCACCAACACCGTCCTGGCCATTGGATCTGAAGATGATCCCGGTTACATCGGGTTGGATGACATCCGCGTGACGGCGGCTCCTCCAACCATTGGCAGTGTCTCTCCGGCGAGCGGGCCGGCTTGCGGCGGCACCCTGGTGACGATTACCGGCGCGGGATTCCAAAGCCACGCCACGGCCGCCTTCGGCTCGACTCCGGCGGCCTCGGCCAGCTTCAACAGCACCTCCAATATAACCGTCCTCACTCCGGCTTCGGCCATCGGCCTTGCCAATGTGACGATCACCAATGCCGATGGCCAAACCGCCGTTTTGACCAACGGATTCCGCTTTATCGGCAGTCCGGTGATCACTTGGGCAAATCCGACGAACATCATTTACGGCACCGCACTCGGCGCCGTCCAGTTGGACGCCACAGCCAATGTGCCCGGCACGTTCACCTACAATCCTGCCAATGGGACCGTGCTTTCAGCGGGCAGCAACCAAACCCTCTCCGTCACCTTTGCGCCCGCCGATTCCACCAACTACAACTCCGCCACCTTTAGCGTCGCCATCAACGTCCAGCAGGCGCCCTTGACCATCACGGCCAGCAACCAGAGCATGACCTACGGCGGCAGCCTGCCGGCGCTGACGGTTGCCTATGCCGGCTTTGTCAACGGCGACACCCCCGCTTCGCTCTCGACGCCGCCGACGGTGAGCACCACCGTGACCAGCGCCAGCCCGGCAGGCATCTATACGAATGCGATCAGCGTCAGCGGCGCAGCGGACCCGAATTACGCCATAACCTATGTTCCCGGCACCTTGATGGTCAGCCCCGCCCCACTTGCCGTCACGGCCGTCAACGCCAGCCGCGCCTACGCCGCCGCCAATCCCGCCTTCAGCGCGACCATCACCGGGTTTGTCAATGGCGACACCTCCGCGGTCGTGAGCGGCGCGCCCGGCTTCAGCACGACGGCCACGATGAGCAGCACGGCGGGCGGCACATACACCATCACGCCCGCCTTGGGTTCCTTGAGCGCGGCCAACTACCAGTTCGTGTCCTTTGTCAACGGAACCTTGACCATCACCCAAGCCACACCGGTGATCACTTGGACAAATCCTCCGCCCATCACCTATGGCGACGCGGTTGGCGACGGCCAGTTGGATGCCACGGCCAATACGCCGGGCACGTTCACCTACAATCCTACCAATGGGACCGTGCTTTCAGCGGGCAGCAACCAAACCCTCTCCGTCACCTTTGCGCCCGCCGATTCCACCAACTACAACTCCGCCACCAATAGCGTCGCCATCAACGTCCAGCAGGCGTCCTTGACCATCACGGCCAGCAACCAGAGCATGACCTACGGCGGCAGCCTGCCGGCGCTGACGGTTTCCTATGCCGGCTTCGTCAACGGCGACACCGCCGCGTCGCTCTCGACGCCCCCGGCGGTGAGCACCACCGTGACCAGCGCCAGCCCGGCCGGCATCTATACGAATGCGATCAGCGTCAGCGGCGCGGCGGACCCGAATTACGCCATAACCTGCGTCCCCGGCACGATGACCGTTCTCGCTCCGGTTCCACCGGCAATTCAAACCGCCACCCAGTCCAACAACATCTTCATGTTCAGTTGGTCGGCCACGGCGGGGGAGACCTATCAAGTGCAATACAACACCGACCTGACCTCCGGCGTCTGGACGGACTTGGGAAGCCCAATCGTTGCCACCAACGACACGGCCAGCTTCACCAATGCCATTACGGGCGGGCGAAGTTTCTATCGCGTTTTGCTCATGCCGCAATAGCCGGAGGAAGGATCATCGCGCGACAGGCGGATTTCGTTTGGCCGCAACTGCGACTGGCGGGCGGCTTTCCGGTATCTTCACCAAGCGCAAAAATAACGCCCGCATCCCCGGAAACTCAGACTTTCTCCGGAGCCATCATTTAACGGTTGCTCAAACCCGCCCCAACACGATAGCATGGGGGAAGTTCATCCGGCCCGGTCGGGGCCCGACTCTCTGTCAAACTAATGAGTGCTGCCAGGCTTGACTACGCCAGCGCCTTTTTGGGCGGCACGATCGCGTTGATCGCCGCTTTCCGCGAGCGGCGCTCCGTGGCGGTCTGGTTCTTCGTTGCCGGCATGGCCCTGCTGTCCTTGGAAAGTTTTTTCTCCGGCCTGATGGCACAGTCGGTTTTCCCGGATGACGCGGGGCGTTGGGAGAATTGGGCTTTGCTGGCCATGTCGCTGCAGGCGGCCGTCTGGCTCCTTTTCAGTCTGACTTACGCGCGGGGAAATTACCGGGAGTTTTTGAGCAAGTGGCGGGAGGCCTTGGGAGCGGTGTTCCTCATCCCCATCGTCCTGGCGGTCTGGCACCAGGGCCAGTTTGTGGGCTGGCAGGTTTTTCTTCCCGCCTCGGAGCAATGGCTGTTCCGTTTGACCCTCCCCGGCTGGGTCTTGTATATGATCTCCTTATTGGGCGCGATCGTGATTCTGATGCAACTGGAAAGGACATTTTTGGCGTCGGTTGGGACGATGCGGTGGCGGATCAAGTTCCTGGTGCTGGGCTTGGGTCTGTTGTTTGCCGTCCGGGTTTATACCGCCAGCCAGGCGCTGGTCCTGCCCACCCAGCTTCTGGTGGACGGCCAGATGATATCAGTGACAGGACCGAAAAGCACCGCCGCGACCGTCAATTCGGCGGCGTTGCTTCTGGGCGGCCTGCTGATGTTGCGTTCGTTCTTCCGCGGGTCGTCGGAAGTGGCCGTTTATCCGTCCCATGAGCACCTCCACAAGTCCGTCACCGCCTTGGTCGCCGGCCTTTATTTGCTCATCGTCGGAGTGCTGGCCAAGGTGGTGCAGTGGCTAAGTTTGACCGGGTCCTTCCAGCTTAAGGCCTTTTTGATCCTGGTGGCCTTGGTGGGGGTGACGGCCCTGCTGCTTTCCGACCGGGTGCGATTGCATACCCGGCGGCTGGTCAGCCGGTATCTGCAACGGCCGCTGTATGATTACCGCACCATTTGGAGACATTTCACCGAAGGCATGGCCAGCCGGGTGACGCAAAAGGAATTGTGCCAGGCCTCCGTGAAGCTGGCGGCGGATCTTTTCCAGGCTCTTTCCGTGAGCCTGTGGGTGATAGATGACAAGGGAGAAAATCTGGAGTTGGCGGCCTCCACGTTGCTCTCCGCGCCGATGGCGGAGAAATTGCGGCCCAACCGCGAGGAGGCCTCCGAGCTGATCCATGCCATGCGGCGCCGCCTGGAGCCGGTGGATGTGGAGTACTCCAGTGAGAATTGGGCCGTGACCTTGCGGCGTTGCCATCCTTCGGAGTTCGAGGAAGGCGGCAGCCGGGTTTGTGTGCCGATGATCGCGGCGGGCGAACTCCTGGGCCTGATGATTCTGGGCGACCGGGTGGGCGGCGTCCTCTTTTCGCTCCAGGATTATGACCTTCTCAAATGTGTGGGGGACCAGATTGCGGCCAGCCTGCTCAATTCCCAGCTCTCGCAGAAGCTCTTGCAGGCCAAGGAACTGGAGGCCTTCCAGACCATGTCCGCCTTTTTCGTGCATGACTTGAAGAACACCGCTTCCACGCTCAACCTGATGCTGCAAAACCTGCCCGTCCACTTTGATAATCCGGCCTTCCGTGAGGATGCCTTGCGGGGCGTCGCCAAATCCGGGGAGCATATCAATCATTTGATCAAGCGGCTGAGTGTTCTGCGCCACGACCTGCAGATTCACCCCGAGGTTTCCGATCTCAACGATTTGGTTTCCAAAATCCTCGCCAGTTGGAACGGCTCCCCCTCCATTGAATTGGTGTCCCAACTCGGCCCCATCCCAAAATTTCCATTTGACTCGGAACAGATTCACAAAGTGGTGACCAACTTGGTCCTCAACGCCGCTGAAGCCGTCGGACCCCGCGGCCAAATTCGCGTCCAGACCAGCCAGGTCAAAGGCTGGGTGGTGCTGACCGTGACGGACAACGGCTGCGGCATGGCCCCGGAGTTTCTCCGAGGCTCCTTGTTCCGGCCCTTTCAAACCACCAAGAAAGAAGGCTTTGGCATCGGCATGTTTCAGAGTAAAATGATTGTCGAGGCGCACGGCGGGAGGGTTGAGGTGGAGAGCCAACTAAACAAAGGCACCACTTTCCGGGTGCTTTTGCCAGCGAGCAAGAACAGCAGATGAATCCGAAATTACTGATTGTGGACGACGACGAAGAGATACGCACCCAGATGAAATGGGCGCTGGCCAACGACTACGACATCCTCCTGGCCGGGGACCGGCCGGGAGCGGTGGAGGCTTTTGCGGCCGCCCGCCCCTTGGTCGTCCTGCTGGATTTGGGCCTGCCGCCCCATCCCGCCGACCCCGATGAGGGGCTGGCCGCGCTGGCGGAGTTGACCGCCCTGGAGAGCCTGACCAAAGTCATCGTCATCACCGGGCAGGGTGAAAAGGGGATCGGTCTCCGCGCCATTGGGGGAGGGGCCTACGATTTCATGGCCAAGCCGGTGGAAATGGAAGAATTGAAGGTTCTTCTCAAACGCGTTTTCCATGTCGCCCAACTGGAAAGGGAGATCCGCGAGATGCAGCGCGAGGCGCGCCCGGACGTCTTCGAGGGGATGCTGGGCACCAGCGCCGCCATGCGCAGCCTGTTTGACACCATCCGCAAGGTGGCCACCACGGACGCGCCCGTGCTGCTTTTGGGCGAGAGCGGCACCGGCAAGGAAATGGCCGCGCAAGCCATCCACCAGTGCAGCGCCCGCAAGAAAGGGCCTTTTGTCGCCATCAACTGTAGCGCCATCCCGGAGACCCTTCTGGAAAGCGAATTGTTCGGACACGAAAAAGGCTCCTTCACCGGCGCCCACGCCCAGCGGAAAGGACGCTTTGAAACCGCCATCGGCGGCACGCTCTTTCTGGATGAAATTGGCGAAATTCCCCTGCCCATCCAGGTCAAACTCCTTCGCTTCCTCCAGGAGCAGTGCATCGAGCGCGTCGGCGGTCGCCAGCCCATCCCCATTGATGCCCGCATCATCACTGCCACCAATGCCGATCTCAAAAAGGGGCTGGTGGACGGCACCTTCCGCGAGGATTTGTTTTATCGCCTCGCCGTCGTCAAAATTGCCCTGCCCCCTCTGCGGGAACGGGATGACGACATCCGTTTGTTGGCGCAATTCTTTCTGCACCGCTTTTCCGAGCAAGCCAGCAAGGCCGGTTTGGCCTTCGACCAGGAAGCCATGCGCTCCTTGAGCCGCAATCCCTGGCCCGGCAACGTCCGCCAGTTGGAGAACTGCATCCGCCGGGCGGTCATTATGGCCGAAGGAAAACGCCTCACCGTGCGCGACCTGGAACTGCCGATCGCCGCCCCCGGCTCCAGCGGCACCACGCTCAAGGACGCCCGCGAGCATCTGGAAAAACAGATGATTCAAAACGCTTTGCGCAAGCATGGGGGAAGAATCGCCCCCGCCGCCGTCGAACTGGGCATTGGCCGGCCCACGCTTTACGACTTGATGGACAAGTTGGGCATCGCGCGGGAGTGATCCCGGTCCCGCCGCCCAGCGCCACCCCATCCCGGTTCCGCATCCAACTCCCCGGGACGGTTGTCAAAGGAATTTGCATTTTCCGGCTTTTGTGCTACTGTTTGGCCTGGCTGCGAGACACAAATAACAAAACATGATTGCAATTCGTGGCAACGCCACGATCCTAAAAAACCAATGACCACTAGTCGTGCCCTTCTTCCGGTTGCACTGTCCCTTGCTCTGTCCATTTCCCCCCGCGTCAACGCCGGAGCGGGGTTCAACGATGGCGATTTCACATCTTACAATTGGACTGCGGTAAAAATCCAGGATACCACCGCCCTCCAAAACGCCGGCTTCGACGCGGGCGAGGTGCTCACGGGCGGAGTTGGAGGCGGAGCTTACCGTTCTAATTCCTTTAGTTTTTACTTCAACGGCACTTCCACCAACCAGGGAATCCTTATCGGCAATACCAACAGCGGCATGATTTACAGCCCCGCCATCAGCGGCGCCATCAAATCGGTAAGCTTCGGCATTGCCGCCAGCGAGTCCGATTCGGGTCAATCGCCGGTGGTTTCCATTGGGCTGCTCCTGCTGCAAAGCAACATCTACTACACCAACCAACTCCAAGTGGTTGCTCCCGGGGGCTGGGCAAACGTCAAGGTGGCGTCGCCGCAGTTGGCCGCAAACTTCACACGAGTGGGGCCATCCGAGCCGGTTAACCCGGACTTCACCACCAACGGAGCGCCCATTCAGTTCGGCTACGCGACCGCCGCTTCGCTCTCCTCGGGATCCCCGGGCACCATCACTGGCATGATCGGCGCGGATGGTCTTGTCTTGACCATTTCCAACACCCCCGGCATGCCCCGGTTCATCAGTTCACAGGCGGTCAATGCCACCAACCTATCGGTCACGCTCTCCGGCTTGGCCGCTGGCGAGAGCGTTACCTGGCTGGTTTCGACCAACTTGACCGGCTGGTCAACCAATAATCCCAATCCGACCAGCTCCGCCACCGCCACCAACGGCACCTTCACCGTCACCAACTCGGCCTTTCCGGCCGCGCCGAAATGGTTCCTCCGCGCCCTGGTTCAGTAAGGAGTCGGTAATAAATTAAGGTGGCAAGATGACGCCGGGATTTTGGCGGCCGGCAAGGCGCGAGCGAGGCGCATATCCGCACGGATCTGCAACGAGCGAGCAACGCCGCCAGCCGCCAAAAGACCATGTCAGGTTGACACCTTAATTTATTACCGGCTCCTAACCGTCCGCGTCTTGGCGAAAGCGGCAAAACCGCCCGCCAACCTGCATATTCCTTCATTCCTGGGTGGCGTGGGCGACCGGCCCGCGCCGCCGGGCCACTGGCCCGGCGGCAGCCTAATGGGTCCAATCGAGATCGCATCAGTCCGAATTCCCACCGTTTCCGTAAAGATTCCCGACAAGAGCAATTCTCCTGTGTAAATGGTTGTAATTAAACGGCTTATATGAAAACATACGAAATTGCTGTCGGAGATCATTACAGTCGAACCCGGAATCCGTCGCCAGCCGGATTATCGGGAACCCAATCGAAGAATCATAAGCACCTCATTCCAAAGCACTTATGTGGTTTATTCTACTATGAAGCCTGACTGTCCAAATGTGGTACGCGCCCTGCTATAGTTTGTCGGACACTAACATTGTATGTTGAGCATGCTGAAAAAAGGAAACAATAATGAAATTAGGAAATAAGAATTGGATCGCCTTTGCGGGCATGCTGGGTTTGTTTGCCGGCCAATCGGCGTTTGGCATACTGGCCTTGCCACAAAACCTTCTGGTCAATCCCGGCTTCGAAACCGGGAATTGGGATGGCTGGACGGTTTCGGGGGACCCGAATTTTGAAGGCGTAAGCCGCACTTTTGCCACGACACCTTATGAAGGGTCGTATTCCGCCTTTTTTGGCGCGGTGGGGGACTATAACATCATCTCCCAGACCATCGCCACCACCATCGGAGACACCTATGATATCAGTTTCGCCTTGTTTGATCTGGGCGGCCCTTCTGGGGAAGCTTACGTGGATTGGGGTGGCAAACAGGTCTGGTCTCTTCCGTACACCGGCTCATTTGGGTGGACTGAATTGAGCTGGACCGAGGTGGCGAGCAGCGCCAGCACGACCATCGCTTTCGGTTTCGAGCAAGATCCCAGCTACTTCAACTTGGACAACACCAGCGTCCTTGATGTGACTGGCAACGCGAACCCCATCATACAAACGACCGTTCCCGACCACGGAGTTGGCCTGTGGTTCTCGGCTGGCATCCTCTTCGGCTTGTGCGCAGCGGCCGGATGTCAGCGCCGCCTTCAGACTGCCTGATTGGCCCCCCGAAAAACCTACTTTTGAGCATCGCCCCGGCAGACCTTCGCAGGTCGCCGGGGTTGAATTTTTTCCCTCCCTGGAGTCCCCAGTTCAATGGGCGTCACGTTCCTTCCCAAGGCCCGCAAGGCAGTTGTCCAACCAGCCGCAGGCGGCCGGTCGAGCCGAATGAAGTTCCTCGTTGATTTCACCGGGTAATCCTGCTGCTATGGGATGATTATGGCATGGAAGCATTTCCTGCGGCGCCTGCGCCCTTCCGGGGGCGCGAATACGGACGCGATCACCTCTCCCCGCGTTTGTTGGCAGAATGTGGCCGTTTGCATTTTCCTCGTTCTGGCGGTGTTGGCTGTGTTCGGGCAGACGGCGGATTTCCAGTTTGTCAATTACGATGATGACGCGAATGTATATGAGAATCCGGTGGTGGAAAAAGGTCTGACTTCCAGCGGCATTCCCTGGGCTTTCACCCACTCCCAAGTCGCCAACTGGATTCCGTTGACCACGATTTCCCACATGCTGGACTCCCAGCTTTTTGGCCTGCGCGCCGGCGGACATCATATCGTCAGCGTTTTGTGGCACGCCGCGACGGCGGCATTGCTGTTCCTGGTGTTGCGGGATATGACGGGCGCCTTCTGGCGTAGTGCTTTTGTGGCCGCGTTGTTCGCCATTCATCCGTTGCGCGCCGAATCAGTCGTCTGGGTTTCCGAGCGCAAGGATGTGTTGAGCGGATTCTTCTTCATGCTCGCCTTGGCGGCTTATGTCCGGTATGCGCGCCGCCCTGCCTGCTCCGCCAAGGGCTGGGTGATTCTGTGGTTTGTCCTGGGACTCTTGTGCAAGAACATGGTGGCCACGCTGCCGTTGGTATTGTTGCTGCTGGATTATTGGCCGCTGCGACGTTACAGCAACCGCCGGCAATTCCGCCAGGCGCTGGATGAAAAGGATCCATTGATGCTGCTCTCCATCGCCTCGTGCGCGGGGGGGACTCTTGTGGGGGGGCTGATGGTCCCCGATGCCACCCGGCTTTCGCTCCTGGCCCGCTTTGGAAATGCCTTGGTTTCCTGTGTGATCTACCTGCGCCAGATGGTTTTTCCTGCGGGATTGGCCATCCATTATCCTTATGCCCGCAACGGCCTTCCCTCTTGGAAGATTGCGCTGGCGTTTGTCCTGCTGGCGGCGATTTCCGCCGGCGTCCTGGCCTGGCGGAGAAAACACCCATATCTGCTGGTAGGCTGGCTCTGGTATTTGGCAATGTTGGTCCCGGTGATTGGGGTTGTTCAAATCTCCGCCGATGCGGCTCATGCCGACCGTTACACCTACTTGCCGCAAATCGGGCTGGCCTTGGCGGGGACATGGGCGGTGGCAGATTGGAGCGCGCGATGGCCGTATCGGCGGCTGGTCCTGGGCGGATTGATGGCCGCCGTGATCGGCTCCTTGATGATCTGCGCCCGCATCCAGACTTCTTATTGGAAAGACAGCCGAACCGTCTGGACGCGCGCTCTGGCCTGCGCCTCCGGCGACAGTCTCGCCCACGACAACTTGGGCGGTGCTCTCGAAAAACTGGGCCAATTGGACCAAGCCATCCTCCAGTACCGCGCGGCCTTGGAAATCAACTCCGGCGATTCAGGATCCCACAGCAGCTTGGGATTTGCCCTCGCCAAAAAAGGACAACTGGACGAGGCCATCGCCGAATGCCGAATCGCCGTGGCGCTCGACCCCAGCGACTCAGAAGCCCACAAGAACTTCGGCTTTGCGCTCGCCCAAAAAGGACAACTGGACCAAGCGATCACCCAATACCGCAAGGCGCTGGATATTGACCCGGACAATGCGGAAGCCCGGACCAACTTGAGCAACGCCCTTCTCCGAAAACGAGAGTCGGACCGGGCACAACAGGGAAGCCAGTGATGCTTTTGAATCCACCAGAATTTCACTCAAAACCATTTGCTCTATGGGTAGAACACCCCATTGACAATGCAATTGTGTAAAGAAAGCTGACACTCGCTGATTTTGGACAAAAGACATTCGCTTCTGCCTGATATCCCGCAACTTGCACAATCTGTAAACTGTAATTTTATCACTTTTGCGTCGGAATTGATTACACTTGGCTCCAAATTAGGACAAAGACCCGGCTGGAAATGGGGTTTGAATATGAATGTAAGACATTGTGAATAAACAACTTATGATGTTTCAGTTAATAATTTGTCGCAAGGCTGATATTGGCACATGTCTAGCTTTCATCCATTCAGTCACAGTATTGGGACACAAGAATTATTGAGTGCCCAATAGTAAGAAATCACTAAAACGGCCAAATTATGATGAAAAGAATTGCAACTGTTATTGTCGCTGTCGCCCTCTTGGGCTTGCTTTCGCAAAGCGTCTTCGCCTACCCAACTGGCAGGTCCAGCCCTCCCGGGGGAGCTCCCGATGCTGGAGCCACATCGGCTCTGGTTGTGATCGCCATTGGCGGGTTGGCTGCCGCCAAGAGATTCTTGCGCAAGTAATCTCGCGACTGCGGCTGGTTTTTTTCCTGGTGGGCATCCCCCCCCGCCCCCCCATTTAGGGGGGTGTGCTGTTGGTATGTACAGAAGAGGTCTGAGCAGTTCTTCCTTGTCGGTTTCGTTCGCAATTAACTGATTCCTATTTTATGAAAAGCCACTTATCCAAGTATTCGGCAACCCGCATTCTTTTTGTCGTGAGCGTCATCGCCGGCCTTGCCGCTGGCGGTTCCGCTCTGGCACAACCATGCGCCTTGTCAATCCCCACCAACAACGCCGCCTCAGTTTATGTGGCCGCCTCGCCGGCATGGTGGAACTATGATCTTGCGAATGCTCACAACCCGTCCTTTCTTACCAACTATATTTATAGCGACACCGCCGGTCTTCCCGCCGGCCCCCACCTGTCTTGGTGCATTGATGACGTTGACGCGGTTAATGGAAATGGGGCGAACTATACAGCCACTTTGTATTCCACCTGCGATACGAATATTGACACCGACCTGCCCAACAACTATCCGGCAAGCATCTACGTCACTCTGCCCGTATGGCACCAGATCAATTACCTCCTGAACCATAAGAATGGCGCTGGTTTCTATGACATTCAAATTGCTATCTGGAATCTGATTGGAGGGCCCATCCAGCCTGACAATTACGCGGGGCCTCCGTACTACCCAACCGTCCACACCAACGTGGTCAATGGACTTCTGGCCGCCGCCGCCGCCAATGCGACCAATTGGCAGCCCCAGTGCGGAGATGTTATCGGCGTCGTGGTTGCCATCCATGCAAACCCGCTGGATCAATTGACCATGATCGAAGTTCCCTACCCGTGTATTGAATCCATTGCAGTCAACAAACAAATCGCCTGTTTGCAGCCGGGCGATTGCGGCGTTTTTGGCAAAACCGCCGCCGGCTTCCTGGGAACCAATGAACCCGGCTTTTGTTATCAAATCACCATTGCCAACACCGGCACCATCCCACTGACCAATCTGCTGGTTTCGGACATTCTCCTTGGCAATCTCACGGGCGGGTTCACAAATTTTTTGGCTCCGGGCGATTCGTCCGCAGCCTACTACAAATCGGCCTTCCCCAACAATACTACCAATATCGTTACTGTGTACGGCGATGCCTTCCTGGCGAAAAAGGTTACCAACATATTCAACGGCATTACCAACGTCATTCAGCCCGGCGAGGTAGTCTCCGCCGCCGACCAGGCCGTGGCTTTGGTGGGCACGGCGGCCATCTCCTGCAGCGTGTCGGTGTATTCCTCCGAAGATTTGAATATTCCTCCCATTCCCGGCGCTGTTCTGTTGCCTCCCGCCTCGATTTATTCCAATACCCCGCAGGTCACCTTCGGTGTCACCGTTTACAATCCGAGCATGGCCACGTTGGACAACGTGACCATTTCTTTCCCTGCCTTGACCGGGTTGGGCTGTGCCATGCCGGCGCCTTTCACCCTGGCCCCGAATTCAAGCCAGACTTTTCCACTCTGCACCGTGTATGCCACCAACCTTTTTTCTCCCAACCTGATTCTTCAGGTGAACGTCCTAGGCCAGGTCGCGGCCGACAGCACCCACTGCGCCATCTATGACCTGACCAGCACCAACCACATCGGCGTCTCCAGCGCTTGTCTGGGAAGCGTCGCCTACGATGCCAGCATGTCCGGCAATGTTTATCTCGATTGCGATGGCCATTCCCCGAAGCCGGGCACCGATTCCCCGTTGAGCGGCGTGGTGGTGTCACTCTTGGACGTGAGATCCAACTTAGTTGCCTCGACCACGACCGGTGCCAACGGCTATTACAGCTTCACCGACTTGGTTCCCGGGATCTATATCGTGCAGGTCACGGCGCCCGCCAATTACACGCAGACTTACCCCATCGGCAGCACCAGCGGTCAGGTTCAGTTCACCGTGATCCTCTTGGACAATTTGCAGCAGAACTTCGGTTATAAGGATAACACCCCGCCACAGTTTTCGGGTGTGCCGGCGGGTGGCAATTTGGGCTGCAATCCAGCCTATTCAACTCTTCCGACCGACGCGTATATTCAGGGTTTGGTGACCGCCAGCGATGACCGCGGTCCTGTCTCTTTCGTAGTTACGCACCAACCGCCCGTCACCAATGGCTGCATCGCGACCATGGTCTTCACGGTCACTGCTACCAGCACTTGCGGTGAACAGAACACGGCAACTGCGACTTACACCTGGACGGTGAACAACACGCCGCTGGTCTTGGCGGGAGTGCCTGCCAACGCGAATTTGGGTTGCAATCCGGCGAGTGTGCCGACGGCAGCGCAAGAAGCGAGCGGGGTGACGGCGAACAACGTGTGCGGAGCCGGGACGGTGACGGCCAGTTCGACGGACAGCAACAGCGGCTGCGCATGGACGCGGATTTACACGATTAGCGCGGTGGACGGCTGCGGCAACACCGGGATGGCGTATGTGACGAACACCTGGACGGTCAACACGACGGCGCTGACGCTGAATAACGTGCCGTCTGGCGGCAACCTGGGCTGCAATCCGGCGCTTCCGACTGACTATCAGGCGACCAACGGGGTGACGGTGACGGCGGCCTGCGGTTCGGCGCTGGTGAGTTTTGGGGTGACGTCGGCGGACGTGACCAGCGGTTGCACCGTGACGCGGACCTATACGATTACGGCGAAAGACAGTTGCGGGAACAGCGGGACGGCGCAAGTGACCTACACCTGGACGGTCAACACGACGGCGCTGACGCTGAAC
>Ga0182027_10002783_pt1 | contig 28079 bp, 22 predicted proteins | sample 712E1DmetaG_FD_121300 | JGI IMG/M metagenome (GOLD analysis project Ga0182027, IMG submission 121300) | Permafrost microbial communities from Stordalen Mire, Sweden - 712E1D metaG (Illumina Assembly) | ecosystem: Environmental > Terrestrial > Soil > Wetlands > Permafrost | place: Sweden...
GCCGGCTACCACGTGCGCGAGGTCAGCCTGATGTACGTGCGCGGCCCAAGTTGGGCGCGGCTGGTGTCTCTCCCAAAGCAAGAGCTCGTGACATGAAGGTTGCGGAGAAAATTGTCCGCTCGCCAAGGCCGGACAGAAGGCCAAATAGAACCAGGATGCATCCTCCTTGTTGCCCAGAAGACGGAGGGTGTGTCCGTGGTTAGCATTCCTGGGAAAAAGGATTGGTACACTTTCAGGTACATGACCCTGATCTCAGGAAGGTTCCGAAAGGCGATCAGGAAGATAGTCGGCAGGAAGCTGTACTGTCGCACGGTCATGAACAGCTTGTGCCCCAGCGTGGAGGAGCTTTGGAACTTCGGTGATGTGGTGGTGGAGTTGAAGGACGGGTTTCAAGCGACCGAGAATTGGACCAGCATAAAGCACGATGTGGCCCGAACGATTCGCGACTTCGAGAAGACGTACCCAGGGTTGAACTTCTCTATTACCAGGAAGGACAATGGTTTGAATCTTGTACTGATGAATGCAGCCCGCTACAGATACCCGGAGAAGGCGGAGCCCATCTTCGTCTTTGAAGTAGATCCTCTGGTTTCCTGGTTCTAGCCTGTGTGAACTGACCGCCCCACCAACCATCAAGGGATTCGATGAAGACAGCAGCGCCGAATGGTCGTCTTGTGGTTGGCCCGCCAGGTCTGGAGGCGAATATTGGCGCCGCCCTCGTCGCTTGGACTCGGCGATACCTTCGCGAGGCGTCTCAGGATCTGTACGCCAAGGTGTTCGAGAGACTGTTCGACGCCAAGGACGGTTCTCGTGCGTCCCGCGTGAAGAATGCTCGCCGGGCGGTAGGCACCACCATCACGCTCGTGCGCGAAACCGCGTTCCTGCTCGCCCTTGACGGCAGGAAACCGGAGCACATTCTCAAGTTCGTGCGCAAGCAAGTGTACGACGTGCGCGCCAGCTCTTCGCGCTACCTGCTGGAATTTGTGGACTTTGACCTCTCGCGCTGCTGGCTCTTGGTGGACGACCTCGACGAGGTTGACCTTGAAGATATCGTGGGCGCGGCAGAGTTCTCGCGTCGTTCCATTGAGCACGTGGAAGTCGGGCGTGCGAATGGCAAGCCTCTCACGAAACGAGAGCTGGCCACGGTGGCGCGAAAGGTTCGGGATGACCACTGTTTCGACGACGCGTCCGGGCAGCCCCTGGAGATTGTTCGGCAGCAACGATTGCTCGTCTATTTTGGCAGATAGGATCCACTGTCCACAGTGAACAAGTTGGCTAGGATTTCTCAACGTCCCTCTCGGGAGGTGGCACATCAGGCGAGGATAGCGTCGGAATGGCCTCAGATTTCGACGGAGAAAGGTCGATTCGATACTGCTGGAGCTCTGCGGCGGATGCAGACGCATCGGCGCGAGTACGGAGGAGCCGCAGCAGCTCCTCCTGCCGTGGCTGGCCGAACACGAGACGGTAGAGGGCGAGCGAGCGCTTGAGGTCCTCAAGTCTGGATATCTCGCGGCTTAGTGGGAACAGAGGCACACGGCGCTCGATCTTCCAGGGACCCTCGAAAATCCAGTACGGCACGAGATCACCCTGGCCATCCGCGCGTTCCGACACAGCAGTGGCGAAGAGCGACTTCCAAGGGTCCCCAGCGCCAGTGGTCGCCGGGAGCCCATATTTCGCGGCGAGGTTCTTCCGGATCACGTGCCCCTTGTAGCGATGGACACGTCCCTCTCGCTGCTCGAGGTCCACCGGGTTCGACGGAAGGTTCCAGTGGTACACCGCTCGGCAATAGAGGTGGAAGTCGAGTCCTTCCTGGCCAACCGACGTGGATGCCAAGATGAACGGCTGGAACGGGGAGTTGAAGGCGCTCCTCACTTGGTCTTCGCGAGTGACCTCGCCGCCATCCTCCCCTTCTCCCTCCCCGAAGCGAAGCGCATAGCGACAGCGAATTCGCTGCTGGCTCGTTGAGATGTTCCCCCCGTCATCGCGGACAAACTCGTCGAGCGCTAGTGCGATAGTGCGAAGCGAAACCGCATCGTTGATTCGTTCTGCGATCTCAAATGCCGCCCCGTTCTCGGATGTCTCCAGTCCCAGGGACTCGGCGAGAACGTGGATGTACTCGTCCATGACGGCTTGCAGGTTCCCATCGACTCCGTAGTCCAAGACGCGCTGCCAGTAGGGCTCAGCAGAATTCAGACCACGGAGAAGGAGGGTCGTGTCGGGTCGGTTGAACAGCGCTCGGAAGCCCATCGCCACCCACGCTGCGGCGGACAGAAGCGGTGCCGAGACCGTGAGATCGCGAACCGGACCAGGAGGCTCGCCCTCGAATGCCTCGATCCGCACAAGTGGTGCGGCCGGATTGCCTGGCCAGCGCCGCCCTAGGCTCCGTAGCGCCACAACGGCTGGCGACGACAGCGCCACTTTCGCGAGAACATCCACGAGATCCGCTGGAGGTGGACCGAGGCGATCTGGCTTCTCGAAGAACCGACGAGCCAAGTCAACGTGCTGGGCGAAATACGTATCGTCGTCCCCAGCCATCCGCCGCCATGCCCAATCGTCCCTTGCCTCTAGCCAGCGCCTGACGCCGGGATACCGCTCACGGTCCAGGAGAAACAGCGCAGCCCAGTACCAGCGCTCGTCCGTCTGCCCGTCGGGCTTGGCCGCTTCCAAGGCCGGCCTCAAAAGCTCGCGGATGCGAGACGCGGCGGCAGCTAGGACAGCCCTCGCATCTGCCATGAGACCGTCTGCGGCGAGGCTACGGCCGATGGCCAAGGGGTCGATCTCACACGCGAGCGTCGCACAGGGATAAAGCAGCGCGAGCAGCGGCATGCCGGTGAGCCGCTCTTCCACTTGGGCGAATCGGAGCAGCGGGCGCTGGCGCTCGTGTAGATCGGCGTACTGGATGGAGGCGTCGCCACTCCGCGCCATCCTGCGCTCAGCTTCGTAGCTTCCGAGAACGGCGATTACCTTGGGCACCAGCTGCCAGGACGAGAAGACCAAGGCTTTCGTGAAGTCGGACAGTCCCGGATCTGCGAAAACCCCACCCAGCGAGTAGTACGGGAGAGACGGTGGCATCCAGAGCAGCTTCCAGCCGCCGCGATCGATGGACTCCGAAATCAGGGCACGCAACCTGGCGTTGCCGGCATCAATGGGTTCGTATCCTCGGACGGCATCGGAGCAGAAGAGCGCGGCGGCGGGCTCGCGAAGCGCATCCAAGATGCCGGTCTCACCCCTCGCCACCGCCTGTTCAGCTTTTCGCTTCAGATCGTACCTATCTTCATCCATGAAGTTCAGCAGATAGGCGCCTGACTTCCACAGCTCGACACAGTCTGGCGCCCCCACAATGGCGGCCACGCGATCAACCCATGCGTAGGCTTGGGCATCGGACGCGCTGAAGGTGGCGGACGGCGTCACCACCTCGCGGAGCATGCCGTTCCGGTCAGCGGATACGGCGAGGCGCTCGGTTCTGCACATCACCAAGCGCAGGCGGCGTTCGATCGCAGCGCGCGGTCCAGCCAACCCATTTGAATCTCGACCACCCAAGCACAAGGCAGCACGGTAGTTCCGCAGCTCGCGCTCGAACTCATTGGCGTCTACATCGGACTGGAAGAGAAAGCGTGCCGTTTGCAGGAAGTCCTTGTAGTGATCGTCCTCCGCCTCATGGGAGAGCGTGTACATCTTGTACGGCGTCGCGGACAGTAGCAGAACCCGCGCCCGCTCTCCTTGACGTCCGTGGTAGTTGAAAAGTTCCTTCGCCAACTCGGCGACCTCTCGCGTCCTCTCGTCGTCTTCACCATGCAGTAGGTGTCTGAACCGCTGGAACTCGTCGAGGATCACAAGGTCGGGTTGAAGTTCTCGAACGCAACATCGCGCCAGAATCTGACGGAGCTCGCCTACGAGCGCGTTGCGTGCTGCCCTGTCCTCGTCCGGCACGTGCGACCTATCCCTCTGGAACCGCTCGCACAACTCGGCAAACCGTTCGCGAAGCCCTGCCGTGCGGTCTACCTCGTCGACGAACGCAACTGCGAGGCTATCGTCGATTTCACGGCCACGCTCCTGGCGAAACCCCCGCAGGTACTCTCGCCACCGCTCCGTTCCCGCCCCGCCCTGGAGCACGTTCTTCGGGCCTGCACCGTGCAGATCCCACGGCTCCTTGAGCATGCAATACAGGACCGCACGCTCCTCGACAACGCCGCTGCCTCCACCCACGTCGAACGACGTTCCGGGTGTGAACGACACGAAGTTAAGTCTTCGTGCCGCGAGGTCCTTGGTGTGCAAGGGCAGCAGGGTGAGCCGCGAGGCAAACGCGAAGTCCTCCTGGCCCTCCAACCTCAGGCGGTTGATGTTCTGCCGGGCGATATCGCCGTTCGAGCAGATGTAGACGACGTCGACGCGGTCGACGCGGTCCCAGAGGTATTCGACGGCGCGAGCCGTTACCCCTCTGGCCACCATCGTTTTCCCAAGGCCGACCTCGTCCGCCAACAGAAAGCGGTCAACCTGATCCGCGTCGGTGTAGAGCCGACGGAAGACGTAGTCCACGGATGTTCGCTGGAAGTCTTTCAGCCTCGCCAGGGTCTTCTCGGAGTCGGGGCGATTTGTCATTTGGGGACTCCCTGTCGGAGCGCCTCGCGCGCTGTCCAGATTGCAGTCCACATCGCATCGAAGCCCTCGGGCAGTAGGGCCGCCCCTTCCGGGGTACGCTTCAAATCTTCGACGAGACGGGCTACGGTGCCGAGCTTCTCTGGGGCGCGCGCGAGCGTACGCAGCAGCTCCTCGAACAGTGGCATGCCTGCGTCGCTGGCGCCGTCCATCGTTCCATCTCCCTGGCCGCCGCTGTTCCAGGAGAGCAGCGCCGTGCCGAGCGACAAGACGTCGTCGTCGCGAGCCAAGAGGAAGAGGAGATACCTCAGCAGCCGTTCGCGATCTCCAAGGATCGCGTGAAGAACACGATCGATCCGATCATCGGGCGCACCCTCCATCGGCAGATTCAGGGCGAACCGCGCGGTGACGCTCTTTGCGCCGGCACCAGCAACGACCTCGAAGGCGATGAAGGACGTCAAGGCGTGGACCGTCAACTTGCCGAACCGCACCTCCCTGGTCGCCCATAGCGGATCGAGGTCTCGCGCCATGGACACACTCACCGCCGCCGGCCAACAGCGTGCCATGATACCGGCTGTGTCAGGTCGGAGCGCATCGTCCGCGACAAGCACGAGGTCGAACATGTCGGCACCGCCTTGCTCAACTCGTAACTTGAGACCGCCGCTGGCGAGCTGCCGACGCAAAGCCTCAGCTCGCTTCTCATTGCCCTCTGTTTCCGGGTCCGGAGGATGGTGCTCGCTGACTTCGAACTTGCGCAGCAATGCCATGAAGCCGTGGCCCTCGGGTCCCCCGAGAAAGGCGTCGATGCCGACCTGGCTCTTCTTCCCGACCAGCTGGACCATGAACTCGACGTTGCGGTTGAACGCGGCGTGCGTGGCATTCGCGGAGCCAGTCCACGCCGATGCGGTTCTGCCCTGGTCGGCAATGAAGAGCTTCGCGTGCAGGCCGCGAGCGGAGTCGGGCTCCGGAAGCGCTTCTGTACTCTCGACCTCTTCCGAAGTGTCCGCGTCCTCTTCCACCGCTGCATCATCGAGCACATGCACAGCCGAGAACCGCCTCAGCACGGCCGGCTCCATCGCCTCAAGGCTCTCGGGCCGAGAGATGAGAGTGTCGGCGCCAAGGTCGGCCAGCTGGGAGAGAAGTCCCTCCGACACGAACGGTGAAACCACGAGGAGACGGTCGATTCGACCCTCCAACGGAAAACGGCGGCGGCCGACCCCCATCGGCCAGAAGAACAGGTCCTCGAAAGGTTCAGGAGGAACGAACTTCACGCGGCGTACTTCGTCTGCGAGCACGGCCAGAGCTTCGCGCCGTGGAGTTGCCAGCTCGCGCTGCGCAAGTCCCGGTAGAGCCGCGACGAAATCGCCTAGCGGGTGATTCTTTGCAAATGCGCGCTCGCGCTCGGCCAGGTCGCCCTCGAGAGTCAGGATCGTGTCCCATGAGCGGTCCGGTGTGAGATTGCGGCTCAGGCAGATGAACCTGTAGGTTACTCGCTGCTCTTCATTGAGGAACCGAAGAAGCCACGTTTTGGCGTGGAAACTTGCAGTCGAGTCCGGCGCATTGGCCTCGACGATCATCGGTTCGAGATGAGCGAAGAGCGGGTGGTGTCGGGTCGGGACTGCGATGCGCCCGGCTTGGCAGAAGACAGTGACGCGGTCTGCGCAGCGCCGAAGCGCGTGGAGGAGGGCGACCGGGTCTTTGGCAAGGGCTCCCTTCTGATTCTCCCAGTCGAGCATTGCGAAGCCGAGCGGAACTGCCAGGAGAGTCTCAAGGTCGAGCGAGTAGGTTGTGCCGACGGCGAGGTCCAACGAGAAGCCGAGTGGCGGCCGCAGCGCATCGAGGTAGACGTGACGAGATCCCGGAGCCAGCATCCCTAGGTCTCCAACCCTTGCAGGACGTCAGCGACGATGGTCCGCACTCGATGCCAGCGGTAGTTGATCTGCCCTGCGCCGGCACTGCCGTTCCAGCGCTCCAATGCCCGAGGGTTGCCGAGCCGGGCTCGAGCCCGCTTCAATATCCGCTCACGCTCCGTGATGAGGGCACGGGCATCGGGCGAATCTGCCAGCGTGTCAGGATTCTTCGCTCCAAGAGCGCGGTCGAGCCAACCATCCACGAAGCGACGAGCGCGGATGCCAACATGCGCCCGGGAACTTTCGACCAGCGTCCAGAACGAGTCCCTTCGCCACGACCTGAATGCGTCCCCGCGACTGGCCAGGAGGACCGCCCACGACGCATACCACTCTCGGTACGCAGTGCGAAGCTCTTCATCGCCGCGCTCCTCCGACAGCATGAGATTGTAGAGCAGCGCCGCGCCGTGCATGGCCTCCGAGAAAAGACGCGCGTGCTCAACCTGGTCCCGCAGGGTGATTGGGAAGCCGTCGTGTTCGGGGTGATTCCAGACAAACTCGCTCTCAGGAGCCGGCTTTGTGTGACTCACCAGATGTCCGAGCATGGTCTCGCCCAATCCAAGGATGCGCTGCTGGAGGTACTCGGCTTCCTTCTTGGACAGCGCCAGCTTCGATTCCTTCAGGAGGTCCTCAGGCCGATCTGGCAATTCGGGGTCCCAAGTCGGAGCTCCAGATCCGTCCAGCGGCTCGTTGTCGTCGTCCAGCGCCGAGGTGCGACGTCGTCGCGAAAGCGAATCCCACGAGCGGTGGTACTGCTCCTGGGAGCCCATGAAGCGACGAACCCGCCAGACGCCCAATCCCGCCCAGTAGATGCTGCTCGCCAGTCTCTGGAGCTGCGCACGCCTTTCGATTCCGATGACACCATCGCGCTCGCCGCCACTAACTAGGGCCTCGATGAGCTTGATCTCGTCTGCACGCGCCTTCTTGGACACGTCGGAGCCCGCCGTGGCCTTCCCCTCGTGGCGCTGGTAGATCCACGGAACAAACAGGAAGTACCTGGCGCGAGTCTGGATGGTGCTTGTCCCCGGGAACATCAGGTCCGCGAGGCCATCCCTGACGGCCCCAAGCCCGAGTTCGTCGCGAGTGTCCTGCTCCCGGAACAGGTCGATGACATCGGCCATCCTTCGCCGATCTTCCTCTGCGAAATCCACCCAAGCGAAAACTGACGCCATCTAGTGCACCTCCGTCGAGCGAGCCTCGAGACACGCGTTGCCAAGCGCGCGCAACCAAATCGCGATCATTTGCGCTCGCCCTTCCACGATCCTCCATCCGCGCCACTGAGCCCGGTGCCCCAGGTGCCCTCGAATCGAGATCCATCATCACTGAAGGTAAGGACCAGTTCGCCTTTGTCGGTGCCTTCCTGCCATTTTCCTCGGAGTCTTCGGCCGGCCAGTTCGCCTCGTATCGTGGCCTTCTTGCCGTACCGTCCGGCGACGGCGCCGTCTTCCTGCTCGAACTCGATCGTTGCCTTGGTGGGCTCGTCCTCGTACAGGTACTCGGTCACCCAGGTGCCGCTGATGTCAAGGGCGCCGTCCGCACTGGCGTCAACGGCATCCGGCCAGTCGGCTGCGGTCTTCTCGAAGTCGTTGCTGTCCACGATCTCGAGCGTGGTGACTGGATCTTGCTCGACGAACTCGCCCCGCTTCCACGCGGAGCCGCCACCGCTCTCCTCTATGACCACGTCGGGCTTGATGTTCTCCCAGCTCTCGATTTTCGACAGGCCGGATCGGGGGGCGATGTGTGCGAGGATGCATGCGAGACACGGCTTGCCCTTCGCCTCGTCAATCCGCTCCTCGTAGGCATCGAGCCTGACTTCGACCACCGTCGGGCACCGGGACATGATTTCCGACGCGTATCTCAGAGCAACTCCATGAACCACGAGCCAGTACTGGTTGTCGAGTTCCCGGTCATTCTTGTCGCGATAGGAGACACCGCTTTTGGTCAGTCTGGCAACCTGCTGAGGCAGGTCCTCCATATCCGGAGCAAGGAACGCAATCTCCACCGACGTCCTGCTGCGGACCCTGCCGGTCACTGAACATGATACGGGAAGTGCCTTTCTTGTCTTGGCTATCCGGCGATCGAGCGCGCGCTTGAGGACGCCAATCTCGCCATCCAGTAGTCCCTGAATCCACGCAATACGCGCGTTCTCCTCCTTTTCAAAATCCGCTCTGCGTGCGGACTCGGCCGTCTCGAATTCTCGCCGCGCTTCCGCCTGCCTGCTCTGGAAGTCAGCTAGGCGGAAGCTTTCCGCCGCTTCGAACTGCTTCCGCGCCGAGGCCTGTCGGCTCTCGAAGTCATTTAGTCGAGCGGCCTCTGCGTCCCGGTAGACCATCTCAGCATGGGCGCTCGCATCTGCGCGGATGCGCTCCCAGACTCTGGCTTTGCGGGAACTTTTCATGCTGGCGGCGAGAATAGCGATGACGAGGCTCGCTGCGGCGACAACGCCGACAGTGAGCCAGCCCCCAACGCCGGTGAACAGCGCCCCACCGGCTCGGGTCCTCAATACGATGAGCGCAACGCAGCATGCTCCGCCGCCGCTCGCTACCTTTTCCAGCGCAGGCCCCGGCCCAGGCTCTGCTTTCACTTTCTCCGCGCACTTTGCGAGGGCCGCCGCGCGGATCGGCTCGACGACTGCTGCGAGCGGGCCCACGGGCTCGTCGAAGTTGCAGGCCGGGGCGGGGGAGAATGTCTCCGGGACGAAACGTCGTGCATCGAATACCTCCGGAACGAATTGACCTGGCTCGAAGGAGTGTCGACTCAACCCCGTCATAAGCCGCGCTTCGGTTCCCCGGACCGAACGTTTGGGCGCCGCAAGCGTCGCCAGCGCGTCTTCCGTTTCTTGCCATTCATTGAACTCTTCCTGCGCGGCATTCAGAGCGCGTTGGCGCTCTCGCTCTCGCTTCTTGGCGCGCTCCTCCCGACGCTCTTCGGCTTCTCGCGCCCTTCGTCTGCGCTCGCGATCCTCCTGCGACCGGCGCGCTGCACGCTCGCTATAGGTTAGTCGGCGCCCCATGCTTTACCCCAGTCGCAGATCCTTCTGGTTGAGCAAAGGCGTGGGCAATTCTGCGTTGTTGGGCAGGCTTCCCCTCAGTCACTGCGAAACTATAGCCATCGACGACGACAAACAAGAATCAACGTGATGGGGTCAAAGTCGATGAGAGTCGGCAAGGCGGCTGTCGACCGCAGTTCCTCTTCCGTGATATACGCAAACTTCCTCGCTGCCCCAGTCGCCATGGGGGTTACCGAAATGTCTGACTCGTCGAAGCAACGGAAGATCCACATCCGTTTGACTGACGAATCGCACCGTCGTCTCCGAGTTCGGTGTGCCGGGCTGGACACGAACATGCAGGGGTTCGTCGTTCAGTTTCTGGAACGCGAACTCTCTCGGGAGAGCACCGGCCCGGGCGCCGGTCTAGCCATCGATCGTCCAAGACAAGAGGAGAGTTCCGAGCGTGGAAGACGTCCCCGCCATGGCCGTTAGCCGCCCCATGGTCGAAAGCGCCCAAACTGCGAGGGTGACCGTCCATACCACCGGCGATGCGTTTGATCGTCTGAAGGGCGAATGGAACGCGATTTTCGACGCGAGCCGCGCCGAGCTATTTTTCGTGTCCCATTCGTGGCAACGGCTATGTTGGAAGCACCTGGGCCGCGGCAATCTTCAGATCGTCGCTGTGCGAGCCAACACGGGAACGCTCTGCGGTCTCATCCCGTTCTGGCTGGAGGACGCGCCCGATGGACCAACCATGCGGCTCGGCGGGGCTGAAGACGTCTCCGACTACCTCGACATGATCGTGCTCCCCGGGCTCGAGCAACTAGTGGCCGACCGGCTCCTGGACTTTCTCCTCTTCGATCCTGCCGCACCCCGCTGGTCGAAGGTGGAACTTGAGTACGTGCCGGACTCGTCGCCGACGCTTGCTGCACTTGGCGAGGCCGCGAAGATACGTGGACTGGATAGAACGAAGGAGCTCCACGACATCTGTCCCGTGGTGCCGTTGCCACCCACCTTCTCCGAGTACCTCTCCTCCCTTACCGCCAGTCGACGGCGCAGTCTTCTCCGAAAGCGCCGCAGCGCACTGGCATGCGGCACGCGCTGGTACAAGGTTGTGCAAGGCGAGCCAGGCATCGATGCCGAGATCAGGTCCTTCTTTGACCTCATGTCTCAGAGCCCAGCGTGCAAGCGAGATTTGCTTGCCACCGCCGGCATACGCGCCTTTCTCCGCGATCTGTTGCTCGATGATTCGACTGAGCCTCGCGCCGAGCTTGTTTTCTTGGTCACCGACAATGAGAAGGCTGCCGCAGTTTTGCAGTTCGTCGCAGGAGATCGCATCATGTTCTACAACTCCGCGCGCCGCTGTCAGGCTGCGGGGAGTCCCGGCATCGTCTTGCTGAGCTTCTGTATAGAAGACGCGATTCATCGCGGGTTCCACCACTACGATTTCCTGCGGGGAGAGGAAGACTACAAGTACCGTCTTGGTGGTCGAGATCGTGCCACCTATCGCATGTCCATCTCCCGGCGCACTCCAGTGCACCCATGACACCGGAGACCTCGCCAATGCTTGGGCCACCCATCACCCATGCCATCCTCGAAGAGTATGGCACCCGTCAAATGGACCCCGAGATGGGTGAGCTCATGACTGGGCTTCAGCATCTTGGAGTACGAGTAGAGTTCGCTCCAGTGAAACGCCTCTTCCGACGTGAGGTCTCCCTTTCCCGCTCCACCCTGGTGGCTGGCTCCATTCCGTTCGTCCGCTCTGCGTTCATTCAGCTTGGTGTCCATCCTCCTGTCTTTGAGGAGTATCCGTCGTGTCTCGCGGGGCTGCTGTACCGGCGCATGTGGACCTCCACGCTTGGCCAGTTGTCCGAGGAGCTTCGAGATTCACACCGAGGACCTTGTTTCGCCAAACCGGCTACACGGAGAAAACGATTCTCTGGACGTGTCTTCCGACATCTCGATGATCTCGTTCATGCCGATGGTGCATCGCGATCAACGCCTTTGGTGTGTGCAGAGGTCGTGGAATGGCTAACCGAGCACCGCGTCTTCGTGCTGCATGGACGCATCATCGGCGTACGGCACTATCACGGTGATCCCGCTCTGTGTCCAGACCTCGATGTGGCGCGCGAAGCGATCGCGACGCTTGAGAGAACCGGTGCTCCTGCGGTCGGCTACGCGGCAGACTTCGGCATTCTTCCCTCCGGTGTGACGGCGCTTGTGGAGGTAAATGATGCTTGGGGGCTTGGTTCGTGGGGCTTGGACGAAGATACGTACACCGAGCTGATCGTTGCTCGCTGGCGGGAAATCGTCGCCACCGGAGGGCGGTGAGGTCTAATGGCTAGCACGCAACCCACCTCGCGCATTCTTGTCGTCGTGGCTCACCCGGACGATGAATCCTTCTTCTTCGGCGGTCGCATGCTTGAACGGCCCGATCGCGCGTATGACGTCGTCGTGGTCACGGACGGGGGCGCGAGTGACCCGCCAGAGATGCGGCGCATGCGCCTATCTTCTGCCGCCGGCCTGTTCGGTTTCACTGTCCTGTCGTTCGGCTCTCAGCGGGACGACGATGAGCACCGGCTTGATGTCACCGCGCTCGTAGGTCTGCTCTCAGGGCTTCCCGGGGAGCATTATGCGGAAGTTTGGACCCACAGCCCAATAGGCGACTACCAAGCCAATCTCCATCACCAGGACACGGCGGTGGCTTGCGCGTTGGTCTTCGGAGATCGAGTCAGATACAACGCGCTCGGGTTCCTGAATCGTGGCGATGGGTATCGACTCACCGCCGACCACCATCGCGAGAAGGTTGAGCGCCTTTGCCAATGCTATCCTGCCGAGACATCTGCCCTCGAGGGGGACTTTCTGATGTTCGTCGGCGAGGAGTTGCTCGCCATCGGAGATCTGGAGGAGGTAGTACAGATCTACGCCTGGCAGGCAGGTGCGAGCGCCGCCGCGATTGTTGAGCATGATGCACGCATTCTTGACGTGTGGCGCCGCCGACAATCGAGTCATGAGGCTGCGATCCTCAAGGGGAGCGTCGATGCGCTGGTAGCACGAGGGGTTGTCTTCACCAGAGCCTTGGTGATTGGGGACTCGCTAGGGCTCTTCTGTGAACTTTTGCGTTCCTCGGGGACTGCTCGCAAGACCGATGCGATCGAGCCTCATGTGAAGTACCATGCCGAACTCGTGCGCCGGGGCACGACCCCTGTGATGCCAGACGGGCTTGACCCCAAGACGTACGACGCCATCGTCCTCTTCGAGGTCAGCGGATCGCCTCTTGGCTGCGAAATCCCCAGGGTCCTCGCCAACGCCAGCAGCGCCCACTACGTGGTCTCGGTAGATTTCAGCGCGACCCAGCCCACCGTACCCTGGGAGACGGACTCGTTCATCATCGAGTCATGTCTTCGCGTCCCAGCCAGTTGCGAGCGCGGCGCATCCAGCTCCTTTCTCTTTCGCTACCCGGATACGTACGCCTACCTCGTCCGTCGGTTGGGGAGGCGCTGACATGCATGCCCTCTACGACTTTGTTCTAGTCGCGGATGCCGGCCTGCGACTGGACGACTGGGAGATCCTTTCTGACAACGAGGTCTATCCACTCTCAGAGGTCTTCACCACGATACCGTGGCGCCCAGGCACACAGGTTCTGTTCTCGGCGTGGAACCGCCGACTTTACACTTTGCGGCGCCGCGGCCAGAGCGCCGAGAAGAACAGCCCCCACATCCTCTGGCAAGAAGACGCCGGAACTCGGCTGCTCGCTGATGGGGCACAGGTGATCGAACGAAACGCGAGCGACCTCGGCTTCACGTACCAGATTTCGCTTTCCCAGCTTGCACACGCGCTCGGGCTTCCGGAGCTGTGTCGACGCCAAGCGGAGGTCATCCGACTCCAGCCGAGGGACGCCTCTGAGATCGCGATACCCAGCGAGCCATACTTCCTCAGGCTGTCTCCCGACACGCTTTACTTCCACGACGCTCTTGTTGCGTACTTCCTCCTCCTCGATTGCCTGTTCCTGAACCGCTGGGGATCCCTGCATGTCAAGAACGTGGTGATCCATCCAGCGATGACCAGTCCAGAGACGAAGGCCCTCGGACTCTTGCTGACCATCGACTGGATCTGTGCCGCTCGCGGAATGGCTCTGTTCGTCGTCACCCTTGACCCAGGGAGTTTCAAGTATCTACGTCACGCGCAGTTCATCGAGTCGTGCGAGAACTACATGCATCGGAGACGGACGGCGGACTACGCCATCACAGACGGCACGATGAAGTACGACACCTTCATGGCGTGGGACGCTGGATGGTCACCCGAGTCCAAGGGACTCCCTCTGGTACTCGAGGCATTCCGAGAGCAGCGTATCGAGAGACCCTTGGTGTTGAAAGTCCCGGACGGCTACCCCAACGAAAGCGCGGACTCCCGCGCGTTTTTCGAGATGGTCAAACGCTATCAGGAATGGATCGACGTTCGGCTCGTGCAGATCCCCGGTGGGCGCGAAGGTCTTCTGGAGGCGATGTGGCGCCACGTGGAAGTCTTGATCCATGCAGGGCGATCGGATGTCGGCCCACGAATTGTCTTCGAGGCGATGGGCATGAACAAGAAGGTCCTCTTCCTCAAGAGCAACGACTGCAACCTGGTCCGTCATGGCATGCTAGATGGCGTTGCCGGCTTTCGGACATTCAACGAGCACACCTTGGGACAAATGCTGGACGAGTTGGACGGAGAGCGGTCCGAGACTGCCCGCTTCTTCGAGCGCCACGACTGGCGCCACACCAGGGACCTCTTCCGTGAACGAACGGCCGATGCTTCAATTCGGGGCTTCTGGATGGAATGTCACCTGATTCTCGACACCGACAAGCGGTGATGGTCTTCATCGGTCCCAACTCGTTTCAACGATTTCGGCAAACGTCCGGCGCGCGTTTCCGTCCGTCGCGAACAGGCGAAGGATGTGGCGCAGCATGCCGCCGTACACCGAGCAGCGGCGTTGCCTGAGGGGATCTCCGACGAGATCCCCGTCGTCCATATAGTGAAGCACTGGGCACACCCCGCAGAACGGCTTGCATGCGCAGTAGTCGCAGTAGTACTGCTCTGCGATCGATGACTCCAGGATGGCGCGCGTCTTCGGCGAGGCGAGAGCATCCCTCAAGGGAGAAGCGACATTCCCGATCATGAAGCGGTCGTCGTCGAGCATCCTTCCTTCGTCGCAAGTGAAGATCCCACCGTCCGTGTCATAGACGATCTGGCCGATCGCAGCGCCGCAAGGCGACCGAATGTCCATGTGGCCCGTTTCGTTCGCAAATAGCTTCTGTAGAAACAGCTCAAGATGGCTTTCCCGGAGGTCGAGGCCCAGTTCCCGCCTTCGAAGCACCTCTGCCACCACCCCGTGCCAGAAGACCAGGAACTCTGCCCCGCTATAGTCAAGATCACACCTCTCGCCCCGACCCCGGCCAACTGGTGTCACTGGCCGGATCGCCAAGTGGTCAATCCCACAGTCGACGTAGGTGTCCACAATCTCCGCTACCGCGGCAAGGGAATGCCGAGTTGTGGTCAACAAGGCACGGAGCACAACAGCTTCGCTCCTGAGCTCGCGCCACACGCCTTCGTAGAGTCTGATATTGGCCCTCAGCGTGTCGTAGCACCCAGCTCGATTGCGGTTGCGATCATGGATCTCCCGCGGCCCGTCAAGGGAAATGCAGACACTGACCTTGTGGCCCAGTAGGAAGCGCAGGATGTCCTCGGTCACCACCTCCGTGAAGTTCGTAATGAGGCTGAACTCGACCCTCTTGCCCAGGGCACGTCCGCGCTCTTCGGCACGCAGAACGGCGGCGCGCACGGCAGGGAAGTTGAGCAGCGGTTCGCCACCCTGAAACTCAACAATGAGGGAGCGTGCGGGAGTCTCCAGCGCGCGGTCAATGGCCTTCTCTGCGGTCTCCACGCCCATCTGGCCCCGGCGATCACGCCCCTCTGCGGCCTGGCAGTAGATGCACTCGAGGTTGCAGCGCCTTGTCACTACAAGAATATGGAGGGTCGGGCCCTCATTGAGGAAGAAGTGCCGACTCGCAAGTCGGCGACAGTACTCGTCGATGTTGGTCTCGTCGAGGAGGAGGTGCGCGCGAACCAGCCTGCTTCTGAGCGCGTCCGGCATGGCGGCGCTGGTGCGGAGCACATGAAGTTCAGTGGCGCTGAGCATGGTCCAATCGCCGCTGTCGACGGATGCGAAATAGATCTCTGGGAGTAACTCCTCGTACCGAAAGTAGTTGAGAGTTGGCAGCAATACGCCAGGAGCCCAAGTCTTGACTGCATCCGTTGGCGTCTCGAATGAAACGACGCTCGGCTGCTCGTTGGCCTGGGGCGTGGCGAGTGGCTCCTGCTCGTGTGGGGCTGCCATGTTCACCTGTAGTGGGAGAACGCTCTCTCGAGGAGGATGCGTCGCAGTTCGGCCGTCTCGCGCTGCCTCTGGCAGCGGAACGTGGCATGTTGTAGGTGGTTCAGAAACTCGCCCTCGTTTGCCGGCGGAACGTCGCTCTTGCGCGGTGACATCGAAATGCGGAGCACGTCTCCATCCTCGGATACCGCGACGAAGTAGTCTGCCAGATAGGGCTGCACTGACAGCATGACGACCTCGCTCGCATAGACACCCTTCGGCACCGCTACTTTCATAGTGACTCCTACCATTTCATGGCGCGGGCTAGCGCCCGCAACTCAGACACGTTGCCCGTCCTTCGCCTCTTCGCCAGGCAGAACCAGCGTCAGAAAGCGTCCTGCCTCCTCGACAACGAAACCGAGCTGGCAGAGGCGGGCCAGAGCGCTCCCTACCTCATCCATCGCGTGCGCAGTGCAGGTGGCCGCCAGGGCAGCAGCCGTTCGCGGCTTGTCGTCACACGCGAGGAGGGCTTCAGCTTCGACTCCCCGAAGGGGGAAGCGCTGCATGTCGTCGCCCTTCCGCCCATCAATGACCGTCACTGTATCTCCTGCTCGGAAGTACGTTAGGGTTGGGGGCGTTGACCGTCCCCAAGCCCCCTGCCAGGCTTCAACAGCCGCTCGAAGCGGTGTGAACTCCGCTTTCGGCAGCACGTCTTGCCGATCCCACTCCCAGAAGTAGGCGATCCGTCTGGTGTCGACCGAGCTCTCGGGGTAGATGTGGCGATACGCCGAGTGCGGTCGGAGCCCGTGCTCCTGCTCCGACGCCTGCTCGAAGTATGGACTGAACCGCGAAAGCCAGATAGGACCACATCGCTGTGGAGGAGGTAGATGACTGATCAGCGGCAACAAGTCCAGTTGTGCCGCGTAGTCCGCTCTGCGCTCCCCGGGAACGCCCGTCAGCAGATTCCACCGCACATCCATCCCAATGTGGCTGGCCCATTTCAAAAGGCGGAGGTTCGTGAGGAGAGACGTTCCCTTGTTCATCAGTCTGAGCAGACGAGAACTGAGACTCTCTATCCCGGGTTGAATGGAATGGACCCCCGCTCCACGCAGGGAACGCAGGTCGTCCGGGGTCAGCGTCGCGGGCACGTTGCAGAAGATGCTGACTGGCTGTCCGATACCGCTGAGGGCTTGGACACCAGCGAGGTGTCGTGGATCGACGATCGTATCGACGAACTCTAGGTCGGGGTTCTCGTAGCGCCTGACCATGCGCCCGATCTCCGACACCGTCCGCTCAGCGGATTTTGCTCGGAAGCCTCTGCGGGTCGAGTTGAGGCCACAGAAGCGGCACGGATGCTTCTGGCCCCACCAACATCCACGAGCCCCCTCAAACGGCAGTTGGATCGGCGCATCGCCAATGGCCTTGCTGCGGCCGAGAGCGGCTAAGGTTGCGAAGTACTCGGAGTAGTCAGGTTCGGGCAGGCTGTCGAGCTCGCTCACGGCGGGCGCCCGCCCGTTGCTGAAGAATCGGTCAGCCTCGCGACCGACAACTCCGCGGAGATCGGTTGCGCTCTTGCGGGAAGCGATACGCGCAACGAGCTCAGGAAACACCAGGTCGGCTTCACCGACAATCGCGTAGTCAAGCCAAGGGAACGCGCGCACGTACTCGGGACCCATGTCCCCGTCGAAGTTGGCGCCTCCCATCACCACAACAGCCCCGGGTGCCACATCCTTGACGGCGCGAGCCATCGCGATCGCCGGGACGTTCTGTTCGAAGGTGCTGGTGAATCCGACCACTCGATAGGCGTCCCAGTTCCAGCGACGAGCCCACAGCTTGACCAAGGCCGGAAAGGCAACCGCCCGCAGATCTTGCAGATCTTGGAATTCAAGCCCGAGAACGCGGCAAGTTTCTTCTACGTCCGGGCAAGCGCGACGGTAGTCATCGGCTGGACCTTGGCTCCCAAATGCTGCCTCGGCGAACAGCCAATCGCCCAGAAGATGTCCCGTCCGCATCGAAGACAGAAGGTGGTAGAGGCGAGCGCCAAGTTCGACGGCTAGCTCGAGGTTCAGATGGTAGACGTCCACAGCCCGTCCCTGTGCCTGGAGGCCCGCCTTCAGAAGCCCGCACTGAATGGATGGACGATCGGCGAGAGCGAAGGGCATGTTCACCAGCGCCACTCTGCCCGCGTGCGTCTCGGTGGCTTGCAATGAGCGTGACCTGACGAACTCGTTCATGGGGTCCTCATCTCCTCGCGCAAGACAAGGTGACCCTCCAAGAAGTCGTTGCACCCAGAAGCGGCTGCCAGCGGCCGCAGTGCCTCCGTCAGAATGCGGACTCTCTCCTCTGACTCCTCCATCGTTGGCGTCCCGGCGTAGGGAACGCGCGACTGCCATCCCCACTGCGGCGGCTCTGGGGCCAGACCGAAGGCCCTCACGTTCCTGTGATATCCGGTACCTGGACGAAGTTGAAAGGCGTAGACCTCGGCGCCGTCAATGCAATCTACGTACTGTTCGAAGAAGCGCATCGTCCGCTGGAAGTCGTCATCGGTCTCGCTAGGAAGCCCGGTCATCACGAACACGTGGTTCGCAATGCCCGCCTCGGCGGACATCCGAAGGATGCGCCCCTTCTCGTGCGGTCGGAGTTCGCCTCCCTTGTTCGCGCTGGCCAGGAGTCGGGGAGACGCAGTCTCAAAACCCCAGCTCAGTTGGGTACACCCCGCTTGATGAAGGCGCCTGAATAGATCTGGATCGCTGTACGACTTCTCGAAGCGAAGCTGCGCGGCCCAACGCACGTCACATCGCGTACGCCCAGCAAGGCCTCGGACCAACACCGGGGGGAGCGCGTAGTCGAGGAATTGAACGTGGGTGCAGCCTCGGCCAGGAAGCGCATCAAGGCGCGCTACAACCTGGTCGACCGAGGCGCGTCGCGTAGCGTAGCGAGCGGTGGTAGCGGCAAGACAGAACCCACAACGCGACCAGTAGCACCGTCTCGTCACGCGCATCGCGGCCACAGGAAGCGGGCCAAGGCATCTGCGAGCTTCACCGTCAGCGACAATGCAACGCTCAGGTTCCAGTGTCTTCTCACGACAATCAAACTCGGGCCACCTCTTGGCACCCTGGGAAAGCAGAAAGGGATCGGGATCGCCAATCAACCAGGCGCGGCCTCCGTACTCGAAGCGGTAGGCGAGGACATCGTCCATCAGCTCGAGTAGCTCAGGGAAGAATCGCTGCTGTAAAACGATGTCCAGGTGATCGCCGGTGAGCGTCACCTGTGCTCCAAGAGTTCTGCGCAGCCACGATGCCAAGGCTATTCCAGGGAGCAACTGTGCTTCCTGGCTTATCACTACGAGGACACGCCCGAGCTCCCCGAGTTCGGCTGATCGCCGGAGGGCGGCATCATAGAGGCGATCGAGAACGCTGCCACCACTACCGATGGCCGCAAGAACCTGCTCGGCGTCCCAGGGGTTCAGGTCGGACGAGAAACGCGACAGCGAGAGGTGCGCTGAAGGGTCATGGGCACGAACTCGCGCCTCCAACAGGGCATTGATCGTCTCCTGGTCGCGCACATACTCCGCGTGACTAGGCATGCGACCGCCAGCACCGTCGAAGCGAGCCAGCGCCTCACGAGCAAGTTTCACGAAGCGGGCGACATCGAACTCGGCAAGCGGGAGGCGTACGCTCGGCGGGAAGCCAGGCGGGACCGGCGCTTGACTCGCCAGGCATGCTCGAAGTGCCTGTGGGTCCACGAAGAACGCGCTGGCGCATGACTCGATAAGGTCGTCGCGGTCCAGGCGCCGCAGGGTTTCTTGCTCCTCGGTAAGTAGCCCTCGATAGAGCGCGACGTTGAGGTCTAGAACCCGCGCCGAAACACCACACTGCGAGGCCATGGCGGCAACATGCCATGCGTCGGGCCGAGCAAGACTTGGCTCTAGAAACGGCGGCTCGACAATAGTGATGTGACCGGCAGGCGTCATGCGTTCTCCCCGACGAGCTCCCGCAGGTACTGCTGATCCCAGAAGAACTTACTCAATGTCGCCAGCTCCAGTCTGTCCCTGGCGATAAGCTCAAATCGTCCTCGCGCCAAGGTGCCTTTGCCGATGGTCTCGAGCGCGGCGATTTCCTCGGGAAAAGCCTGGCGAAGGTCCAGACCGAACAAAGTGCTGAAGTCCCTTTCGTCAACGAAGCCTGCGCGGTTCAGCGCATCCGTCACGAACAACCGGCGCCGCTGCTCTGTCGCGATCGTCTCCACCACCCAGGACTTGACCGTGGGATCGAAAGCGGCGCTCTTGTCGCGGCATTCAGCGCGGAAGAAATCCGCGATGAATGATGTAGCTGTGTGCCCGAGGCCGAGCGTGCTGTTGCCGCAAAGTGGATCTGGGCGTGTGCGATAGCACAACAGTGAGTAGTCCCGAAGATGCCGTGACGTGGTGAAGAACTGGTACTCCGTGTGGTCGTTCTGAACTGTGTCGATCCAGCCCAGCGCAATCGCCGCCGTCCTCGCGGCCGCGAGGAGCGTCGGCACGTGCTCACTGTTGTATTTCGCCAGCGCGTCCGCCGGAACCGGAGATCGATGGCGGTACACGTATACCGTCACGCTGTGGGCGCCTGCCCCGACAGCGAGGTGAAAACCGCGAGAGAGTCCATCTGCGGTTTCGTGAGGAAGGCCGATCAGAAGGTCGACGTTTACTTCGGCGAACCCAAGTTCACGCGCGAAGCCCACCTGATCTCGCACCATGGTTTCGTCGGTGCGCCGCCGTGCCACAGAATCGAGGACCGCACCCTCCACGGATTCGAGGCCAAAGCTCACTCGGTTGATGCCCTTATCGCGGATCAGACGCAGTTTTTCGTGCGAGCAGGTTTGGAACGAGCTCTCGAAGGTGCGTTCCGCCTCCGGGTGAAATCGGAACTGGCCAACCACTCGTTCTAGAAGCCGGTCAAGCTGGGGTAGCGTGAGGATGCTCGGCGTACCCCCGCCAACGTAGAGTGACTCGAGGGTCGTCTTGGCGATCGCGGGGGCAAAATACCCCGCTGCATGCTCCAGGTAGTTAAGATAGGATTCAAGATCCTCTGACGACGGCATTGGTCGTGAGTAGTACATGCAGAACGCGCACTTGCTCGCTGCGCAGAATGGGACGTGGACATAGAGGGCGATCCGAGGGGTCGCGCCGCTCTGGATGTAGAGGTTCCAGGCATCGCGGACGAGTTCCGCGGATTCGAACGGCAGGCGGCTGGAGAACCCAGTTGGGGGAGTGAAGAGGTTTCGGCGTAGGGTCACCTCCTCGTAAAACGTGAGCGCTCTGTCGATGGCTGATCTGTCCATGCCTCCACCTACTCGAACACGAGCAACCGCGTGCTTGACACGTCTTCGAGCGAGCTCGCCAGCAACCGCCGTTCTCGATAGAAGCGAAGCTCGCCGTCGATGCGTTCGACTTGGTCACTCGTCCAGATCGGGTCCTCGTCCGCCCCCTCCTCAACCCTCCACCCATAGAGACGCGAGCGGCTCAAGTCGTATTTCGCCATGCCATCAGCACACGACGCCCCACGCAGCTGCACCACAACGCCGGACTTGAGGAGAATCGGTGCCCTCAGGTCCGTCGTGATCTGGTCGACGAGGGCATGCATACCGGACTCGCGTGCAAGCCGGGCCACAGTCTCGAAGATATTCTTGGTATCTGCGCACAGCAACGAGCAGGGGAAGTAGTCGAAACCGAGCCAGTGTTCGTCGAAAAGATAGGCGACCCGGTTCGTCTGGTGCGGATAGCGCGCATGGGGCGATGTGTGCTCAAGCAGCTCCGTGAGCCAGTCCCGTTCCTCCGACAAATCCTGATAGGCGCGCATGCAGCAGCGTGGGTATCCCAGCATATAGCCCATGGCTTCATGGTCGCCATCGGTCTCTGCCTGAAGAAAGGCATCGGCGCTCGAGGCGGAGCGGGCCACAGCAACGACGCGCTGGCAGCGGCGGGTCCCCGTCCTGTCAATGTCCGTGTAGACATCGCCAAGAGAGGTCGTGTACGCGGTCCGAAGCCCCCACGTAGATGCTGATACGGCAAGGCCAAACGCCCGCAGCTCATGCGCAACCAGCGGTATGTACTCGTCGCTGAGCACGAGCCGCATGACGGGCTTGAAGCCGTCCAAGACTGCAATGGTCTCGAAGACGTTTCGGACCGTGTACTCCAGCGCTCGTTGGTTGACAGAGAGCAGCATGGAGGGATCGATCCGGGTCATCCGCCTGACTCCTCTGCTGCGAAGACCATGAGGCGCACGTTGGCGCCCCCGATCGTCCCCACGCTGCGCCCACGATTCGATATCTCCAGCCGACCGTCGTGTGCGACATTCAGATGACTGCCCTCTCTCAAGGCGGCGCCGATTCGGTTGCGTGTCGTCATCAGAACGTCGTAGTAGCGCAAAAAGCCGTCGTCCCAGGTTGCGTCCGGGAATGCGTAGATGCCCTGGTACTCCGTGTACAGACACGGAGCCGAAAGCAGGCTCCGGATCGCACTTGCATCGTTGGGTGCGACTTGAGCAATCTCCGCGAAGGCGGTCGAGGCGAGACCACGAGCCACCGTGCAGGAAAACGAGCATGGGTAGAAGCTGAGAAGCGCCGTTCCGAAGTAACGGCTTACGATGTTCAGCAGGAATGACCAGGGCTGTGGCCCGGGCGTCTGGTCAGCAACGACCGGAATCAAGTCTCCCTGGTGGCGAAGGGCCACGGGGAACATGCGCTTGAATGCGAGGCGGCAGCATTGGGGATAGCCAAGCAGCGCTCCGAATGCGTCGTCGTCGCTCCCCTCGAGGGCGAGAAGCTGATCGGCAAGTCGCTGCTCTCTTGCGACGTAGACGAAGAGTTCCTGTCGGCCGGGACGCTTCCCCGAGGTGTCGTCGAGAAGGTTCGACCAGCCACCTTTCCCGCGGTCGAGAAGATACCGGGCGGTGTTGGCCTGAGATGCCCACGCCAGGCCGTGGCGGTCAAGAAAGGCTCGTAGTCTCGGCCACCGCTCGGGACGGACAGATGTCCGCATCACCGCCTTGTGTCCCGAGACCACCATGAGAAGCTCGATCCGCTCAAGGTCGGCGAACACACCTTCCGTGCCCGAGTCCAGCCATACTGCGCTTGACCGGGTGCCACGGCTCGCTGGCGGGCGGCGGCTACGCGACGCTGGGAGAGAAAGTGCAGTCGATCTTCTGACTCTGGAGCTCGCGGTGGTTCGGCGGAGGGTGTGAACTCCGCTCTGTGTCTGAACCCGAAGCCGATCAACCTCGGGAAAGAAAGCAAGGAACGAGGCCAGACGCTGCTGCTTGGTATGTCCAGGTAATGCATCAAGCAGTCCGGCCTCTTCGGCGCGGGACCATTGGGCGTTCGATATCTCACCTTGAATCCTGAAGCCCAGCCTGCTGAACGCTTCCAGTGGGCGCAGACTTCGTAAGCCTATCGTGTGAAGAGAAGCAAGGTAGTATTCGGCGCAGGCTGGATCGACAGGCAGGCCAACCCAACGCTGGCGCGCCCACTTCGGCATGAGCGCAGCAAGGAACTCTGCCGAAAGGTGTCCCGCCGTGTTGCCCGGAAGAAGCAAGGCGCTTCCCGAGACACCAAGTGCTGCCGGACGAGGTAGATACTCATCGAGGTTGGCGACTACGGCCTCCCACGTCCGGCGAAACGCACGCCAGTCGCTTACTGGTTGAGTCGCTAGATCCAACCAGAGCGTCGTTGTCGGCGAAAAGGGTCGCCCCTGCGACAGCTTTCGCACCAGCGCCCGTGAGCCATCACGGTGCTCGATGTCCTCGACGACGATCCGCACCTCACCCGACGCAGAAAGGTCGGGGACAAAGTCAGTCAAAAGGGAGATGTCAGCATCGGTAATCACCGAACGCTACTCCAACATCGGGATGATCGCCGGGTCACACAAGGGTTGAAGTTCGTCGTCGCCGTAGGTCTCAACGTACTCGGTCCAAGGGCCTTCGCATGCCTTGTCGAACAGGCACTGCGCGCATCTGGCTCCCTTGTGCTTGATCTGTTTCCGCTCGGCCTCCCAATCATGTAGGCGGTCATCACCTGCGGCACGGATGAAGCCGGGGTTCTCCCGGCCATCGGCGATTAGGATCGCATCGGCTGAACGCTTCCAAACCTCCGGGCTGCTTGGCGTGACACAGTAAGGGATGGTCTCGAATTCACCCGAACACCCTGCGGAGGACAAGAACTGGGCACAGCGATCGAGTTCGTCGCGCAGCTCCCGGTATCGGGGTACGACCGCTGAGAACTCCTCTGGCGCAAACCTCTCGGCATGTGGAAACGCAATGTTGAAGTGCCGGAGCCCGAGTTCGGCTAACATCTCAAGGGTCGCACGTAGCTTCTGCTGATTGCGCTTCGAGATGACGAGCTTGCCCGTCACCACGAGCGTTGGATGACGGCGCAACGCTCGGATGCCACGAATCGTCTCATCGAAGCTGCCGGGCTCCCGTGTTATCGAGTCGTGAATGACGGCGTCGGGGCCATGAACCGCCACCGTGAATGCGGCGCGCATGCCGTTCAGTCCGCCCGTCTGTGCGAGGGCCTCAAGTCGGCGGCCGTTCGTCTGCACAGCGATTTCGAGTCCCAGGCCACATGCATGTGCGACCAGCTGCGAGAAGTCCTTGCGAATCGTCACCTCTCCGCCTGTCAGCACAATCGAGCGACTGCCGCGCGACTTCGCCTCGTCGATGAATGCGAGTACCTCTTCTGTACTCGAATCGAGGCGCTTAGCATCGCGCTCGCGATCTCGGCGGGACGGCTCGACCACACAGTGGACGCAACGGTTGTTGCAGCTGTATCCGACCTTGATGTCAGTGAACATGGACCACTTCGTCTTGCAGTACGGCATTGAGCTCTGCCCACGCGGCCTTGATGGGCTCGCTGATGCCGACATCCCGGCACTCTCTGGGTACATGGAGCGTCTCTGCACGCGGGTGAATGATCATGCTGGGTGCAGACATGCTGGCGTATCGGAGCTTGCCCTCGATATCACCTACGGGAACCACCGAGAAGCTATCGTTGCGGATGGGTCTGATGGCTCCCCAGACGAAACAACGTGGGATTGGCGGCACGCGCCTCGCGTATCCGATGAGGCCGAGGAGCAACGCGAGACCGAGCGATCCGCCGCTGATGACGTACCTATTCGTCTCCAGGAAGTGCGCATCCCAATCGTTGATGAAGAGTCCGCGCGGGCTCCGAGCTGGCGCCAGGAGTTCGTCGCCAATCTCGACGCAGGTCTGAAATGCCTCCTGGAGTTCAAAGCCACGGACAAGCTCGTGTGCTCTTGGATCGAACCCGCCATTCTCGCGCCACGCCCAGCGAATCCGAAGGCCGGCAGGCCCCGAGGACTCGTCCTTGGCGGTGAACAAGCTGAGACACTCACCTGCTTCGAGGCGTGGCCAGGATGCGGGAACGGGCGCAGGGACGTTCACTGAGCGCTGCTGATGGTTCATGTTGCTGCACTACTGCAAGGAATCCGAGCTGTGTAGCCCTCAAGTATCGCGGTGTGCTTCGGTCCCACAGAGATCGTCTCGTCTCCGAGCCAGTCGTCGAGCCAGGCTTCACAGCGCATGCACGGCGTTCCGGCTAGGTTGCGCTGGCGATGCATCTCCAGGAAGGCTTGGTATTCGGGGTGCTGGACTGCTGCAGCAAGACCGGCGTCAGCGCGGATAGAAGTGAAACGGACGCGACTTGTCTGACAGCAGGGGGACAAAGATCCGTCGGAGAGAACGGCTACATAGCGAAACGGCTGCATGCAGACCCTTCGTCGTGAGAGGTGCCGTTCGATGCCGGCACGGTGCAGGTATCGAACGTCGTCGGCGAACCCCATTTCCAACCAAAGCTGGATCTCATCAACGACAGGATGCCATCGATTGATGAATTCGATCACTTCCGGGGCGTCAAAGCCTACGCCAGCGCGGATCGTGGCGTTGACCGCTATTTCAGCGCCCCCGCCGGCCCGTCGGCGAAGATCGAGCAGGCGCGCCACCTTGGCGACCGTTTCGCTGTATGCCTCCGCTGGTCCTCTGCTCCGTGCGAAGTCTGCCTCGGACAGGCCGAGGGACACCGATATCGTGCTGCAGACCTGAAGGAGGTTGGCGAGAAGAAGCTCGGTTGTGCCCGCGAGGGTGGTTGTGATCCAGGGTCTGATCGCTTTCTCTCGTAGGTATTGGAGGGCGTCTGCGATTTCGGGGTGATGCAACGACTCGCCCTCATAGGACAGCGTTACGGCCGTCGAGGGATGTTCGGCGAGCTCGTCGACGAGACGCCGAAATAGCTTGAGATCAAGAAAGGGTGTTGCTCGCGCCCCAGTGAAGGTAGGCCAGTTGCGTTTGTCACAGTACGAACATGTCAGACTGCATGCCGACGAAAGTTCCAACGCCACGGTGGAGGGGAGGGAGGGAGCCTCACTCATGCATTACCCTCCCCGATCGGTACAATGCTCTCAAGAAGCCGGACGACCGGCTCCAGACCACCGACTTCGAGAGCGGGAAGTTCGTCTGTCGTGCGGCGTATCGCCGTCGCGAGTGACCTGGCGTCGAGATGCGCGATGAGATCCGGGTATCGCATGAAGTCGTGCTCTGGGTGGTCACCATCGATCGCGCAGATATCCACTCCGTCGACATCGAGTTCAGCGGCCCGACGCAGGAAGGTTGGCATCTCTTCAACATTTAACGCAGTCGGCAAGAGGTTGAGGGCGATGTACCATCGCGCCTCACCACAGCGGGAATTGACCCGATGCTTGAAGCGAACTGCGAGTTCGACGGCGTCAAGAATTGCCGATAACTCTCCCCCCTCGCGTAGACGGCCGAAGAGGAGTGGATCGAAGGTGTCGACGGAGATGTGGAGATTGACCCGAGGGAAGCGCTCGAACTGCTCGAGAACGGCGGCGTCCAGTCGCGAGCCGTTTGTTGTGATGCTCAGCGCTCCCGGAGGATTTGTCGCCTGCTCGATGTAGCGTTGGAAGTCGCGGCTGAGGAGTGGCTCTCCACCCGAGACATGAAGATGAAGTGCGGTGGCTGAGTACTCGCCGAAGGCTTCTGCTACCTCGCGTGGCGGCAGCGCATCCGCTTGCAGCCGCAGGCTACAAAGGACGCAGCGGAAATTGCAAGAATAGGATAGGTCGAGTGATAGGCAGAGGGGCAGTGATTCCAGGATAGTGCTCCCGGCGAGGAATTCCGCTCGGTTCTGTTCGAGGTTCTTCTTCTGCCGCTCGGACCCCACGAGGCACGAGAGACGGGCATGGAAGCCGGTGCCGGAGGCAAAGTGCGCACACGCTGCACAGACCTCAGGCGTCTTGTGGGCAAGGAAATCCTCACGAAGGCGCACCATCTGAGGACCGTTCCACACGTCAGCGATTGGCACCCGTCTTTCGCCAAGAACGATCTCATGACAAGCACACTCCGGCCCTGCAGCCTTCGGCTGCAACAGCAGCGTCGACCACGGTCGAGCGCAACGCACTGGTGACGCCGACAACGGCGCCTAGGATGTTGAGGAGCTATGCTTGGAGGACGACGAATGTGAGTTGTGAGCGGCGCCAAACTCCTTCGCCATACCAGTGTTCGCGTTCGCCTTCACCTTCTCGGCTATCCGCCTGAGAATTTCGTCTTTGGATTTCTCAAGCTCGCTGATGGCCTCCAAATTTACCTTCGCCTTCTCGGCCACGTGGACCTCCTTTGAAAGACAATCGTAGAAAAAGGGTCTATGAGCAACCAGGGGAAGTCAAGGGAAACTCGGAGGTGTCCCTCGACGTCATCCGCGATGTGTGTTTTCCGACGGTAGGATGGACAGCGGGCTTGTACGCGCTCGGCTTGCAACGCAATGGGCGGTGTCGTTTCTCACGTAGTTCCACCGGCAGCTTTTCACGGATGTTCGTGATGGGCTGGACACGGTTTCCCGGATTGGGAGGCGCGTTGAGTGGCGAGGGGGCGGTGGTGTAAAGCGAAAGCCCCGACGCCGATGAGATCGGTGCCGGGGCCTTGTCCCCGCACGAAGGCGGCTATGAGCGTAGAGAGGCCACAGACACTTGCCTTGACATCCCAGCTGCACGCGAAGACCTCCCGCATATTTGTGTGCGCATTTGCGGCCCCCTCTTGGGCTCCAAATGCTGCGCGCCGGCCCAGAGAGGGGCCGGATGGGGGACGTTCCCAATCGAGATTCAGGAATCTGGTTCTTCAGATTTGCCGACGTCCCCCGCCTTCGAGCAGGCATCGTTCGTGGCCTTGACCGA
>Ga0182027_10002784_pt1 | contig 28078 bp, 18 predicted proteins | sample 712E1DmetaG_FD_121300 | JGI IMG/M metagenome (GOLD analysis project Ga0182027, IMG submission 121300) | Permafrost microbial communities from Stordalen Mire, Sweden - 712E1D metaG (Illumina Assembly) | ecosystem: Environmental > Terrestrial > Soil > Wetlands > Permafrost | place: Sweden...
AACAATACTGGAAAAATTAAAAATATAACTATTACTCCAGAACTAACAGATACAAGTGAGGATATCTTTAAATATTTGCGTTTCAGGACAAGAGAACAAGCAAATGATACTAATCTAAATATTTTTTATAATATCAATGATTACTCCCTGAAGATTCCAGGACCTTCTGGAAGTAAAAAAAATGAATATTGTTACATGAGTCTTGACCTTACTGACTTTGACGGCGAAATCAACGAGGATTTGATCGGATATAAAACTAATATTGTATTTTTAGCAATGTCTCAATAAACTAATTACCTCCTTATGAAGTTTTTATTAATTCTTATTGTTTTTTTATTTATGTTAAGTTTTGTAACTGCTACAAACCTCGGAATATCTCCTGGAAATCTAATTTTTAATGGAAGTGTAAATGAAAAGATCTGTAAGAATCTGACTATTAATACAGATTATAGGGGAGGCATTATTGGGGAATCAAAATGGATTGATATTGTTAAAGAGAATAGAAATATAAGAGATTATAATCTTAATTCAATTGATTTAAATTTAAACATTGAATTTCCTGAAAGAATTGATATATCTAAAAATATCTGGAATATTCCTGTGTGTATAACTGCAAAAAAACCTGGAAAATATAATGGAGCTATAATATATAAGACTGTAGATTCTTATGCAGGAGTTGGTTCCTGGATTGAAGTTGACATAAATAAAAATGATTCCCAGCCCTCTGACCCTGATCCTATAACTGGTTTTTTTAGTGGAACTCCCAAGAATAATGAAATGAAAAACAGTTTATCATTAATCTCCATTGTTGTGTTTATTATGTTATTAATAATGCTTTCAGTCTTATTGGTTATTTCTAAGAAAGCAAGAAGATAAAAATTTCAACAGCACCAAGGTTCGGGTAGAGGTGCCAATTTAACTTTATAAAAAATTCTTTTTTATTCAATCAACTGAATTAATTATAGAATTATCAATCAAATCTGATTCAGGAACTTTTTTTGATATTATATTATTTTTGAATAAAATATCTGTTGCATCCTTTAATGGGACTAATATTTTTCCAGATTTGTTTTTTGTTCCCAAATAATCAAGATTAAATCTCTTATCAGAAAGCCTTAAAGTCTGCATCTGTTCTTTTAATTCTTTTGCTGATATTCCTAATGGTATTGACATTAATTTTATTGATTTCTCAGGCTCTCTTTTTATATAATCCAGGGATTCAAACCATATTTTGACTAATTTTTTCAATTCGGCTGACCTTGAATCAAGAATATTCTTGTTTGCTGCTAAAACATCAAATATCACTGGATCTTCCTTTGTTGAAACTAGAATTCTCCCATTGCATAGCTTTTTTGTGCTTGTAAGCCAGGGTTCCCATAATACTGCTGCATCTATTGTTTCAGAAATCATTGCAGCACCGATATCACTGCTTTTCATATAAATTATATCAACATCTTCCTTGTTTAATCCTTTTTTTTCCAAGGCATGCAATAAAAAAAACTGGCTTGAAGAATTGTTTTCAATTGCTATCTTTTTTCCCTTGAGTTCAGATATAGACTTTATATTATTTCTTGCAAGCAGAGCATCTCCACCAAAAGATTCATCCATACATAAGAATACTTTTAATCCAAGATTTTTGTCTCCAGAAATAGGTATTGATTCTGTTGTCATATGAATAACATCAATCTCTTTATTTTCGAGAGAGGCGAGTTTATCCTCTTCTTTTGACATTAATTCAACATCAAGATTATATTTATTAAATAATCCAAGTTCTTTTGCAAGATACAGTGGCATATTTCCAGGCCAGATTGTTGTTCCAATTTTTAATGCCTTGGGCCTTATTGCAGAAAGACTTACTTGAGCTGCTTTTATAGCTTCTCCACGTATGACATAAGAGATATGCTTTTTTATTTTAAGAAATTCATCTGAAAATTTTATTTCAGAATAACGAGGCCTTGGAATATCTATATTTATCACTTCTTTAATTCTTCCGGGCTTTGAACTCATGACATAAACCCTGTCTGCCAAAAATATTGCCTCGTCAATATCATGTGTCACAAACAAGACTGTCTTTTTAGTCTCTTCCCATACTGAAAGTATAAGCTCTTGCATTAAACCTCTTGTCTGTGGATCCAGGGCTGAAAATGGCTCATCCATCAAAAGAACTTCTGGATTTGATGCAAGAACAGTTGCTATTGCAACTCTTTGCTTCATGCCTCCTGAAAGAGTCTTGATATAATTATTTTCATATCCTGAAAGACCAACTAAGTCTATGAAATGTTTTGCAATCTCTTTTCTTTTATCTTCTTTAACACCCTGCATTTTTAATCCAAATTCAACATTTTCAAGAACTTTTAACCAACTAAAAGAAACAGGGTTTTGAAAGACCATTCCAATCTTATTATTTTCAGCTATATTTATAGGTTGATTATCCAAAATAACTTCTCCTGAAGTTGGTTTTATTAATCCTGAGACAATCCTGAGTAAAGTAGATTTGCCACATCCAGAAGGGCCTACAATTGCAACAAATTCCCGGTCTTTTACATTAACAGATATGTTTCTTATTGCTTCAATATTATCTCCGGTTTTACCAACTTGAATTCGCCAGTTGCGAATTCAAGAGTAAGTAGTCGGTAGTCAGTTGTTTGTAGTTAATATTTATACTCTATTTCTTAGAGAATTTTAATTGTTGAAAGGAGGTTCGTACATATGAAAGAAAATGTAAGCTTTTCTTTTGGACCTATTGCTTTAATGAATAAAATAGAGAAAAAATTCAATTTCTTCGAGATAATATTTAGAGGTCTTGGCGGTAAAGCCAAGAACCTCAAAGAATCTGCTAAATTATTTTCTTATAATAAATTAGCTGAATCTATATCCATTAATAGAATAAAGGAACTCTATCCTTATGAACTTTTCGAAGAGGTTGGTTTTAAACAAGAGATAAGCGAAAGAAGCATTTATAGAAATCTAGAGCGAATTGGAGATAATTACAAATTTTTGATGGAGAACTATCAAAAATTCTTGAAAATAAATAAGTTGGCTTCTGAAAAACAATTCATAGACTTCTCTTCAAGCTATTTCGAAGGGAATAAGTCCGAGTTAGGGGCTTTAGGCTATTCGAGAGATAATCAGCCTGGAAAAAAACAAATCACTTGGGGGATTTCTACAGGAATGAATGATATTCCAACTGCTTTGACAATTCAAAGAGGAAATGTATGTGATAAAACACATTTCAAATTTATGTTGAAAACAGTTAAAAAAGTTTTAGATAAAAAAAGCCTTTTGATGTTTGATTGCGGAGGCAATACAAAAAAGAATAAGGAAAAAATAATTGAACTTGACTTTAATTATCTTACTTTAAGGGCAAAGCAAAAAGCATTTTATAGAAGATATATTAGCTTGTTTGAACAACAACTTAAGTTAGGATTCATTATTCGAGGTAGAATGTATATTTGTTCTAAGACAAAATCCGAAGGAGAATACAAATATATCTTCTTCTCTCCAGATTTGAAAATTGATCAGATTAAGAAAAGAAATAAAAAATTTCAAAGAGATCTGTTAAAAGGGGATAAGATTCTTAAAAAGATTAACAAAGGAAAGCCAATTGGAGAACATATTTCCCGAATGGGGAATATCATTTTGAAGGGAGAAGTTCAAACTTCTCTTTCAGAAATTGTCAATCCCTATCTTACAGGTCTTGAAGGATATTTTATTCTTGAATCTTCTATTGATGATAGACCTGAGAAAATTCTCAGGCTGTATAAAGAAAGAGACAAAGCAGAAAAATTAATTAGAGATATGAAAGAAGGAACTGATTTGAGACCGATTAGGCATTGGAATACCAAGGTTGTTATTGGATATTTACTAATAGTTTTTCTAACAAATTGTCTGGTTAAATTGACACATTTTTTGAGTGGAAGTAGTGTCGTTAAAAATTTAAAATTACTCAAAAAATATCTAAACAATTTGACAGTTACAATAATTTATCCAAAAAATGGTTTCAGATATAGGGTTTTATCTAATTTTTCAGAAGAATTAAGACAAATTTTACAAGAAAAACCTCCTGATATTGGCTAAAAAAGCCAACTGTCAAAAGTGTTTGAGTGATGAAATTAGTTAGAACAAGAATAAAATGTCTATTTTTTGCAAGATTTACTCTTGATAAAAATAGGAAAGTGTGGCTATGCCACATCTCGCCACAGAAGTGGCGAATTCAGGTTACCAATATAGGTATTTGAGATATTTTTTATTTCGAGTTTGATTTTGTCTTTCATTATTGCTCCTTGTCTGACCATGGATATAATTTTTTATAAGCGAGTTTAAGCATAAAATCAGTCAATAATCCCAAAAGACCTACAATTATTATTGCAGATATTACATTACCGATATTAAGTAATCTTTGAGACTGTATTATTACAAAACCAATTCCTGATGTTGCACCAACAATTTCAGCTATCATGAGGCCTGCCCATGCCCATCCAAATGAGACTCTTATATCATCAAAAATCCTTGGCTTGGAATGCTGAAATATTATATCAAAAGCAATATTTCTTTTTTTAGCTCCCAATGTTTTTGCATACTCAATTATATCTTTTGGAACCTGTGAAACTGAATTAGCAACCATTAATACTAATTGGAAAAAAACAGCTGCAACAATAACTATAATCTTTTCAAGTTCTCCTATGCCAAACCAGAGTATAAACAAAGGTATGAATGCGGGTATTGGAGTATAGCGGATAAAATCAATTACAGGCTCTAGAAATGCAGATGATTTTTTATTTAGAGCAATCATAATTCCAAGAGGTATTGCCAAGACTACAGCTATAAAAAAACCTGAAAGAATCCTAAAAATTGATATTGAAATATCATTTATAAAACCATAGTGAAAAAACAGATTATAGGTTGATTTTACTACCTCTAATGGAGATGGCAAAAAAAATGAACCTATTAATTGAAAATAAGAGATTAACTGCCATAAAATAATGATTGTTAAAAAAGAAGCTAATCCGAGTATAAAATTTTTATTTTTGTTTTTTTTCATATTTATATTCAATTGTAAAGGTCTTTTAATAGAGAATTATTAATTGCAATATCTTTTTTAAAGGGCTGCTTGATTTTCCCTGAATCAAGAAATAAGCCTGAAAAAGTGTCTGCAACATCATAGATATTATTGTTTTTTTCGACATTAAAATAATTCAGATTCTCATTATAATCTGGCCATTTTAAACTTGAAACCATGTCCTGGAAATCCTGTGCTGACATATCATAATGCTTAGCCATTATTGCATAAGATTCGTCTGGATTAGATTTGATATAATCCAGGGCCCTAAACCAGGCTCTCATGAATTTTTTAACATCTTGACTTTTTGTATTCAAAGTATTTTCATTAACTGAAAATATATCAACAATAACACCTGGCTCATCTTTACTTGTGAGCAATACTTTTCCATCACTTCTCTCTTTTGCTTTTGAAAGCCATGGCTCCCAAGTAACTGCAGAATCAACTTTTCCAGCAACAAATGCTGCTCCTGCTGAACCTGATTCCATGTCAATCATTTTTACATCTTTTTCAGACATATTATTCTTTTTTAAAACATACAATAAGAATGATTCTCCAACAAAGTTTTTCTGAACAGCAATAGACTTGCCTTTCAAATCCTTTACAGAGTTAATCTTATTTGTAGTAACAATTCCATCTGCTCCATCAGATACATCAAACTGCATGACTGCTACTGCTGGAACATTTTCATCCCTTTCAAGTACTAGAGTGTCTACCAAATCTCCTATAGAATCCAAAGAGCCTGCTTTTAATGCTGATTTTTTGGCAGATACATCTTCTATAACTGAAATTTCAACATCCAGGCTTTCATTTTTAAAAAAACCTTTTTCCTCTGCAACATAGAGAGGGCCATAACCCACCCAAGTGTTTATTGCTAATTTTAGCTTGGGGTTTTCTACTTTAGCAGGCTTATATAGAAAAAATCCAAGAAGAATTATTATTAAAATGATTATAGCTATTAGAATATAATAAGATTTTTTCATTTTAATTCAACTATTATAAATAATAGGGATATTTAAAGATTTTTAAATAGAAAATTATCTGTAGATTCCTTGCGTATATCCTTAAAGAAAAGTTTAAAAAGGGGTTTATTTCTAATAAAATTAAAACCTAGGAAAAGAGTTCTGTGATATATTAAAATGGCAAAACAATTAACAGTCGAACAAAAACTAGCCTTATTTGAATCAGCTACAAGATTTCGAATTTCTGAAGATATTGCTATTGAAAATAGGCGCAAAGGTAATGAATTTGACAGATGGGCTATACTAAACGGCGGTTTTTGTTATTATAAAAATGGAGACGAATGGGAATATGAACCATTGCCTTCAAATAGAGATGCAGTTTTTATGGCAAAAACCCGGTATCCCTTGGCAGTTGCACTTGATATTGTAAATTCAGATGAGTTTAGGAGAAAATACATAAAACAAAAATAAATATTAAGAATAGTTTATTACCTAGTATTTGTATCTATCTTTTTTTCAAAAAGAACATTAAAATCAATTAGTAAAACTCCAGCTGCAATTGATAGAATTTACAGTGCATTTCTTAAAAGAACCTGATGCAGAAGTAGACAAATTAGTGCATTTACTTTTATCCATTTCAAGTTGGTATGATATTTTATAAGCTCTTTGGACTATTCCGCTAGAATCAACTCCTCCTCCAGCATTACTATAACCATAACAATAAAACAGATTTATTACATTAATATTTTCACCGGCTTTGGCAGGAAGATGATTTAAACAATATTTTCCAGGTATATTTTTCAATGGAATATCATTTATTAAAGAATTAGAAATGTCTATTAATTCTGATGGATAACCTGTATCACCAAATCTGACAGATAAGTCTTTGGGAACAAGTTCTTGACAACTAAAATTACTATCTGGAAGCAAGTCTGATGCATTTTTACATAGGTTATCTGCAAGAACAAGTCCATCACTGCAGCCGCATTGAGCAGGGATACTTACCAGGTTTCCATTTGAACAATAAAATGGCTTATCAATTGAACAGGAATTATACACTGTTCCATCTGAGCATCTTAGTATTTTATCGCTTTTAATTTTTACATCTAAGCGAAAAAAGGTAAAGTAAAGAATTACTATAATTAAAATTATTATTAATGCAGTTATATAATAAATATAAGAGTTAATTTTAGCTGATTTTTCACTTTTTGAGACCATCTTTTCTTTATTTAATAAGACAACTCTGGCTTATAAATATTACGGAATTGCTAGCTTTCTGTTGCTATTTTTTCAATTCAAAATGATAAGCAATAGTAGAAAGTTATAAAAGATAATGTTTGTTATTAACTGTATGGTAAAAAATAAAATACTTGCGGCAATAATAATCATGTTGATCATTATTGAACTTATACTATGCAGTTATATTTTATATAAAGAGCTTAGCCCAAACAAAACCTGTTCATCTGGTGAAAGCTGCAATGATGTGCAGGAAAGTGTTTATGGAAATGTTATTGGAATAAAATGGCCTTATATTGGGCTAGTTTCTTTTGCAATTTTATTAATATTCTTTTTTGCCAATATTAAATTATTCAAAATAGCAGCAGTTATAGGCGGCTGCATATCATTATATCTTGTATTTATTCAATTATTTATAATAAAGGAAATTTGCATTAATTGCATGGAAGTACATATTGTAATGTTTCTTATTTTAATTTTATCTTTTTTTTATAAAAAAAACAATGTGCCACCACATTCTAAAGAATGAAGTTTAATTTCAGACATAAAATATTTTTTTAAAAGTATTTTTTATTATAGATATTCTAATATATATTATCTAATTGAATAAGATTTAATCGAATAATATTTAAAAAGGATAATTATATTGATTTTTGATGACTAAGAAAATAATAATCGGGTTAATTCTAGCATTAATAATAATTTCAGCTGTTGTTCTTATATCTGCTGTAACTTATACTTATTCAGGCAATAACAATATGAATATGAATACTGACAGGGTTCAAATCAATGTAAATTATCATACTGACTCTAATACTCAGGTTAAAGATAATGTTGTTAAAACAGGCTGCAATGGTGACTGTAATAGTTATACTAATGTTAAAGATAATACTGTTAAAACAGGCTGTTATGAAGAAATAATACAGGTAAAAGAACCTGGAGAATGCATTGGTGTTCCTCAGGTAAAAAAATTATGCTATCAGCATATAATCACTTGCTCTGGGCAAAGGACAGAAAGTATTGATTGCTATCCTGAAGTTCCACAAACCAAGGGGAATGGGGAATGCACAGGTGTTCCACAAGAGAGAAAAGACTGCTATAGACAGGTTGTTACATGCTCTGGAATGAGAACTGAAAGCATTGATTGCTATCCTGAAATTACCCAGGAAAAAGGATATGGTCGATGTATTGGAATTCCACAGCAAGATGCTCCTTGCTATAAAACAGAAGATTATTCTAGATGTAATTATTGATTAGAGTGTATAATTAGTTTTAATTTTATTATAAATTTGACTTATTTTTAATTTGTTCTCCTCATTAATAGGGGAGAAAAAGTGAAAAATAAGGAGTATATGTATTGCCTAAACTCTATAACAGCAAAAGCATCTCTATCAATTAGAAAATAAATTGTTGAAGGTGAAATATTAAGATCGTCAATATCTTCTTCTTTTCAATACTAAATAGACTACTGTTCCTATTGCTCCTAAAAGAATTATTATTCCTATTACCCAGAATATTGCACTTGAAGGTTTTTTGGAAGGTAATTCAGGAGTTGTTCCTTCATTTCCCTCATTTGATTGAGTAGTTTGTTCATTAACAATGTTTCCTGTTGTTGGTGTTGTTGATGTTGGGGTTGTAACTTGGTTTGATGTTGCATTACTTTTCTTTGCTGATGAACCGCCTCCACCCCCGCCTCCGCTTCCTGTGTTTCCTCCTGTATTTCCTCCACTAGAAGTCAATGTTCCAAACACTCCAAACAAACTGAAATGAGTTGTATTTGCCCATACATAATTATTAGCTGTATCAACTCCTCCTTCTGGAGAATCATAAGTATGCCAGGTTCCAGAACTTGCATTATAATATTCCAATCTCAAACTATCTTCATTAAGTCCTGCTGCAGTTAATTCACTATCACTATAATATATTTTTATTATTCCATAATCCAAACTTACCAAATCAGAGGTTACTGCTACATATTTTCCAAGAGCACTTAGGGCAAATGTTGATCCTCCGGCTGGTGCACTTGAATATTCATTTATGACAAGATTTGCATCTTCATTTGCCTTTGTTGTTAGATCTAGTCCAACATCCATTCCCGTATCAGTGCGATTAATAGAAGTTGTTCCTCCAGCTTGGGTTGATACTCCAACTGTACTGTTTGCGGTTGATGCAGTTCCGGTGATTATAAAAGTAGATGACACTGCATTATTTCCATAACTATCATTGCATCTTACATACCAAGTATGGCTTCCTGAACTCAAAGGAACTTCATCGACCCAATTGCTATAATCACTTGCTGAATTAAAATCTTTAGTATCATTTATATTATCATCTAAATATAAATAACATTTAGCATCGCTAAAATTCTTGGCTATTTTATTGCTTACATCGTAAATAAAACTTAAGTTGTTTTCATCAGAACCCATTGAATATCCATCAACAGGATCATTAAGAACAATGCAATAGCTATTGTTCGTTATAGTAAATCCATCGAAGTTTTCAGGAAGATAGTCATAAAAGTAGGTTATATTTACATTGTTCCAGTTTAGTGAAGTGGTATTGTATACGCTATAACTTACTACCTGACCGTTTGCCGTATTACTTACAAATATAAATGGATTATAGCTATAATTATAGCTTATATTTACTTTGTTCCAGACTGTTGCAGTTGAACTATATAAAACATAAGTTGGTGTATAGGATTTATAACTATAGTTATAACTAATATTTAAATTATTCCAGACTGTTGCGGTTGAGTTATACAACACATAATTCAATGCATATTGTTCATAACTATAGCTAATCTTAACATCATCCCAAACAGCAGGAGTTGAATTATATATCTTATTTGTACTCTGGTTAAATGTATAATTTCCAGGAGAAATAATTTCATTATCACTGGCATTTAAAACTTCTGTAATATTTGCTAAAACATTATATCCTTGTGGCAGGTTTGCCAAAGCATAACCACTTGCATTAATATAACCATTCCTTTCTTTAATAATTGTTCCAGAAGATACAAATGAAGTACTTTCATTTAATGTGTAATTTCCAGAAGAGATAACAGCTCCACTAGCATTTAAAACATTTATATTTTCTATACTAATATTAAGTCCAGTCATGTTTGAGTTTGATTTATTTAAAATATATCCTGTTGAATTAATATAACCAGATTCATTATTAATTGTTCCAAAAGAGGTTATTGTATTTGTAACTTCATTCAATGTGTAATTTCCAGAACTAATAATTCCGCTGTTATTTGCAACTGATAGATTTTGTACTGCAAATCCGGGTAAATTTGACTTTGTTAAAACATAACCAGTTGAATTAACATATCCGGATTCATTAACAATATTTCCAGAAGAGATATTACTGCCGCTAGAATTAAATATTGTAACATAGGATGGCAGAACATCAAGTCTGGCAAGAACAGGTTTTACTAAAGTATAACCGCTTGCATTAAGATATCCTGATTCATTATCAGCCCAACCTGATCTCCAGTCCTGCAATCCATTATTATTTCCGCACATTTTATTCCTGGAAAATGTCACATTAGAATCCTGGCTCCATAATCCTACGGTAGTTGTTGCATCTTTTCCAAATAAAACATTATCAGTTATATTTGTTGTATCTCTTGCATTTGAAATTACAATTTCATCGCCCCATACAGAACTTATAGAATTATTAGAAATAACATCTCCTGTATTAAGACCAACAAGGTAAACTCCCATAAATTTATTATCCTGGAGTACATTCTGGCTTATTGTATTATTGCTTCCTAAGAAATCCTCAATACCTGAAAGGTCATCTGAACCATCACCGTAACTTCCAATTTGATTATTAAAGCTTATGAGATTATTACTGATTAAATTATTAGACGAATCATATAAATATATTCCGGCACTATTTTGTGAAATATTGTTATGAGTTATTGAAGAATTTCCAACACTAGTAAATACTATTCCTCTTCCCTCAGTATCAAAATTATCATGAATAGTGTTATTTGTTATATTAATTCCTGAAGAACTTTCAAAAGAAATTCCATTTGTAAAATTACTTATCAAGCAATTTTCAATTGTCAGATTATTGTGCCCTATAGAGTAAATCCCATTTCCATTTAACAAACCCTTAATCTGGTGGCTGTTGCAATCCAGTACAACATTATCTGCTATGATATTTATTCCAGTTCCAGAACAGTTTATCAAATCACCTGTCAATGTATATGTGCCTGGACTGTTAATAGAAGAGTTGCAGCTTAAATTGGAAGTTCCAGGGGAAGAAGAACTGTCAGTTAAACTAATGTTTGTTGCGTTTAGTTGATATAATTTGCCGTTATCACTTCCAATATAAACATAACCATTAGCAACAGCTGGACTGGATTCAATTGAACCTCCTGTTGCATAATAAGCTATTAATTGGGAAACATTTGAGGCATTCAATTGATAAGTTCTATTATCTTTGCTTCCAATATAGAGATAACCACCTGCTACTGCAGGAGAAGAGAATGTAATTTGATTAGATGTTGTATAACTCGCAATCTGTATTGAGATGTTTGTTGCATTCAATTGATAAGTTCTGTTGTCTTCGCTTCCAATATAGAGATAACCATTGGCAACTGCTGGAGATGAAACAACATCCCCTCTAGTTGTATAATTTGCAATTTTTATAGAAACATTTGATGCATTAAGCTGGTAAACATTAGTACCGCTTCCAACATAGAGATAACCATTGGCAACTGCTGGAGAGGATTCAAAACCACTTGTTGCTCCTGTTGAATAGGAGGCTATTAATTGGGAAATATCTGAGGCATTAAGCTGATAAACTATATCGCCGCCCTGAACATAAACATAACCATTGGCAACTGCTGGAGAGGAAGTAACTACTGTAGCTATTCCAGTTGTATAATAAGTTATTAATTGTGAAACATTTGATGCATTCAATTGGTAAATTCTGTTGGCGCCGATTCCAAAATAAACATAACCATTGGCAACTGCTGGTGAGGAAATAATGCCGGTTCCTACCCCTGGTGTATAATTGGCTATTTTTTGGCTAACATTTGTTGCATTTAATTGGTAAATTCTATTGTCTACACTTCCAACATAGAGATAACCATTGGCGACTGCTGGAGAAGATTGAATATAGCTCCCAGTTGTGTAATTTGCAATTCGTTGTGAAACATTTGATGCATTCAATTGATAAATATTATAATCATCGCTACCGATATAAACATAGCCATTGGCAACTGCAGGTGATGACATGTATATACGCGCTCCTGTTGTAAAACTGGCATTATTCAATCCTGAAATAGTTGTATATGAAACTCCGTCCCAAGAAGTATGATTTAGATACTCGTGAAACATCCACCATTCAGAAGAATTTTCTGAACTTTGATTTCCAGGAGATGCTCCTGCTTGTACAGTATAACTTGAGAATCCCAATGTTGTTGGAATTGACCATTTTGTATAACCTCCTGTTAAATTTGTTTCTAAGAGTGTTGCACTTGAACTAGCATCACTGCAGTCAGATGTATTTGTTTCGCTACATTTCATTAATTTGTTCCCTGTTCCAGGAATTTTAATAGTTACATTACTAACTCCTAAATTTTGAGCCATGTCTGTCCAACTCTGCGGGTCTAAGCCAACATAAGTTTTTCCAGAAGAATTAGATACATTAAATGAATTAGTTAAATTAAAGCTGACTGCTTTTGCTAAATCAACCCCATTTAATTCAATTGACCAGCTATTTTGAGGATTATCAAATAAAAGTTTTCCGCTAGAAAGATAATTGCTTTTATTCATTGTCTGGCCTTTATTTATGTTTTCATAAGCAGTTCCATTCCATAATTTAAAATTGGTTGTATTAACCATTGCATTTTGAGGAGGAACAAAATTAAATTGATAATTTATTGCACTAGAGGGTGCTTGTGCAGTGAAATTCAGGCAAGCGCTTGTCCCGCAAAGATTAGCAACATTACATACAGTAATCTTATAAAAATAAGTATTTCCAGAGGTTATATTTATTGTGTTATTATTTGCATCATTCATTCCGTTTTTTATTCCAATATTTTTAAATATCATATATCCTGGAAGATTGAATAAATTTGATGCTGTTGGACTCATGCAATTGTTATAAAAAGAAATGTTTCCAATTGCAGGCTGGTCAGAAATCCAGTGTATATTTACAAAATCTCCAAAAGATTCTGCTTTGCTATCTATAAGAGTTGGAGCGCTTGTGGCTCCAGTAGTATAATTTGTTCCAGAACATCTTGGCTCATTCATGCAATCAGGGTCAGAGCAACCAACCAATCCATTTAAATTAGCATCAATTCCCATAGTTTGAGAGGTCAAATCGCATCTTTCATGAGGCATGAATTTTCCCCCACCAACTACACTAAATGCAGTTCCACAAGCCATTGGATTTGAGGAGCAATCAATTGGCTTTTGATCAATTGTTCCAGGAGTATACAACATCCCATTATTGTTGATTAAACTATCATTAATATAAGGATAATTTGTTGAATTACCAGAGCTAGCAATCATAAATCTTATTGTAGAGAATGGATTTCCAATATCAGATTTATCAACAGCAATCATAGCTGACTGAGCCATACAAGACATTTTTGTTGGTTGACCAATTCCCTGGAACTGCTGGTCAGGTGCTCCTGCTAGTTGTGCAGGATATAAACTAAAATTATTATTCACACATCTATAGGCTCTTCTAATTTCTAATGGCCCATTTGTACCATTATTTTCAACTTCATATTCAAATCTATAATCAAAGCCTTGATAAGTGCTTCCTAAAGTTATATTACATCCTGTTGATTGGTTATTATCAACATCTAAAAAATAATAATATTTTCCAGTTCCAAGTGCATTGCAAAGAGTTGTATTACTCATATTTCTAATTCCAATTCCCATTCCTAACGCCTCTCCCATATCTTTAACTTGAAATCCTAAAATATCTATCTGGCTAGGAAGAGTATTATTTTGAGGAGCTGTTGCGAGCATTACAGGGGGGCTCATATCCATTCCTGAAAACATTTGTTTCTTCATTGCTTCCATTGGATCTAATGTTCCAAAACCGCCTGTTAAAACATTAATATCTCCTCCACAAATTTTTTCCTTTTGGCAAGCAGCATCAGAACAATGAGCACCATCCCAACACTGTGAAGTCCCATTTTTCATACAGATATTATAAGAAGAACTCCAATTTCCGCCTGCTGATGTACATGTAGTAGTATTAAAGCATCTGTCTAACTGGCTTGAAGAACAGGTAAAAGCAATATCTGAATTAAATGTAGAAGCAACACAATATTGCTGGTTAAATTGAGTATCAACAACCCATTTGCATCCAGAGCCTGTTCCTGATGGATTTGGATAAATAGAATTTGAACAAGTTGAATTACTATAACAATATTTACAATCAGAATCACAAGACCCTCCTCCTGTGTTTCCTCCAAACATAAATTTGGTCGGGTCTTCAACACACATTTTTAATCCACTACTATTCCAGGTTATTGCATTAGAAGGCAGACCCATAGAAGGTGCTGAAATTATTTTACATTTTCCCTTTGCACCATTAGTACAATTGGTGTCTCCAGAACAAGCACCGCAAAAATCAGAGCAAGTCATTCCAGCTCCGCCCATTTGCATAGAAGGAAAGCATTTAGCTGCAACACTATCCCAATGGCAACTAAAATTTCCCTGGCTTGTAACAGAAGTTGCATTACAATTATTTTGGCTTAAATTATTACAGGGATGTTGTCCTTGAAACATCATGTCTTGCTGCCCATTCATCATAACTTTATCATCACCATAACTCCCTAAACTGTCTAATAATTGAAAAGAGAAAGTGGGAGGCATTTTAGCAGTATTTGCTTGGAATCTCATTCCTCTTAAGTTAGTTACTGCATTTCTAGGTATAGCAAACTTCATCATCCCTGAACTGCAATTCAATTGACTAGTTACATTAACAGAAGCATTAGTTGTAAAATGTAATTGAGTATTAGAAGCATTATAATATTTAAAAACCCCAGTTCCATTCTCAAAAACAATTTTATAATCAGCTCCATTATATCCCTGGTTTCCGCCAGGTGAACAGCCTGTAGATTCATTGTTATCAGAATCAAATTCTATCATAAAAGTGCTGACTGCAGAACCACTAGAATTGCAAAAAGATGAATTTTGATTGAATGGGCCGACAAGTTTCCATGCAATAAAACCATCTGATTGATTTCCATACATATCAACCCAAATCGCTCCAAGATCATATGCAGGATTATTATCATTAAAACAACCTTGGCCTGGCTGCATTGCACTTCCGCCTTTATCACCGGGTTGATGACATCCAGGACCATTTGATGCATAAGGTGCAGTTGACCCGTCAAAAACATGAAAGTTGGTCCAATCAACTGTTGCTGAAATTAAATTCAGGCAAAATAAGAGAGATAAAACTATCAAAGCAAATATCATTAAGAAAAAATATTTTTTCTTCACCATCTTTTCATGATAAATTGTATATACTATGATATATAAATCTTTTGATTATCGATGGTAAAAATACAACTGTCTTCAATAGAAATGAAAAAATTTTATAGTGAACCTCCCTGTGCCAAGAGCACAGGGCATCCTTAACTAATTTTATTTTGGAAGGCATAAGCCTAATGTAAAATCTATCCTATATCATTAGTGCATAAAATAGAAAGCGATTCATCTGTTTTCTTTAACTTAATATCTCTTGCTTACCAATTCAAAAAAAGCGAGCATGAGGAGCTTTAAACAAATTTTTACATTACTAAAAGGGTTATGGTTTTCATAGCTTTCACCACAAGGCAAGACCTTGTGGTATAACGATTAATTATAAGAGAAGAACAAATACTTTAATTTTATTAATTAAACATTTCTAAAAATCTCTTAATAAGAATCAATAAACCTGTTCATGATAAGGATTTCTAGATGAATGATGTATGCTATGCATATGCCTTATCTTTTTTTTATGGCTATTTCTTACTACCATATATGCTGTAATACCTATCAACAAAACTATAATTATTATTATCAATGGTCCTATAAAATCTGGTTTTTTTACTATTGGTTCTGTTACAACAGGTGTAGGTGAAGGCTCTGATGTAGATGGTGTAGAAGGTGTAGGATTTGTTGGTGTTGTTGATGTTGGTGTTGTTGATATTTTCTGTATAGTTATTGTTGCCTTGTTATTTGCAAAGCTTACATATTTAACTGAAATGTCATTTACATTATCTCCATTAATATCAAAAAGAGCAGATGTGCCTAATGCAATTGTTTTCTTTTGAGGTGTTGATGCAACAGTAACTGTTATTTGAGAGGCTGAAACAGAGTTCATTGTAAGTGTGTGTGATGTTCCACCATATGTAAATTGAATCCTAGCAGTTGTTGCTAAATCCTTTGTAAATCCTGGTATTAATTGAGATTCTGTAGCATTGTATGTTGTGACTGATGTTGAGGAACTGCCTCCGCCGCCACCTGAACTGGCTCCAGTTACTGGAGCTGTGTATGAGACTGTGAAAAATCCTGTTGAAACATTGTAATTAGCAGCATCATCCCAACACTCTACTGTCCAGTTATGAAGGCCATTTATGATTCCAGTGAAAACAGAAGTATTAGTGCCACTTGATATGTCTGTTACATCAAGGAAACCTGTATCTCCATCATCAATATACAAATTACAATCAGCAACTCCTGCATTTAAATTATTGTCTGTAACATTAAATATAAATGAAACAGAATTACTAGTTGATGTACTGCCATTTTCAGGAGAAACTAAAGAAATAGCAGGCTTGACTGTATCAATAGTAAAATTAGTTGTCACACTTCCATTTATATTATTTTTACTATCATTACAGTAATAGGTTGCACGATAGTTGCCGTCAGCTATAGAACTATTAGTATAATTAAAATAATCACCAGCTTTAGTCATTGTATGATTTGCTCCGTTATTTAAATTCATCCAACAAGAACTTGCAGAAGTAGTTGTATCAATAGAACTTATATTAAAAACTAGGGTACCGGTAAAATTGAATACATAATAAGTATTAACAAGAAAAGTAGTAGAATGATCAAGATCAGTACCTGGAGAAGTTACATTCACAGCAGGGGCTGTTGTGTCTACACGAGCAGTTCTTGTTGCAGTTGTATTACTCAAACCAGCTAAATCAGTTACTGTTGCATTATAAGTATAAACTCCATCAGGAAGCCCTGTCCAGTTTATTGTTCTGTTTCCAGCTCCCAGGGTTGTTATATTGTATTGTCCTGTTGTATTGAACAAAGAAAAAGTTATACTGGCTTCATTTGTTTCTGTTACACTAATATTAAAATAAATCCAGGTTAAAGTCTGATTTGTGTTATCTGCAGTTGTTCCAGTGCCATTAGAAATTAATGGATAAGTTGCATCAACAGTCAAATTCCCGGTTGTTGAAGTTGAATTTGAGTTTCCAGAATAATCATAAGCAGTTGCATTGAAGAAATAAATGCCATCTGCTAAACCTGTCCAATTAAAAGTGGTTGATGTTGATGAATTTGTCCTATTAATTACATTGCTTGAATTATACAGATAAAAAGTCACATTCTTAAAATAGGTATCGGTTGCTGTAACATTCACATAAATCCAGTTTCTGTTTACGTAACTTCCGCTTGCACTCATTCCAGAGCCAAAATCAATTAGAGGTTTTGTTGTATCTAGGGTAATTGTTCTTGTAGGTCCTGTTAAATTCTCAATTCCTGCACTATCATTTGCAGTTGAATTTATGTAATAAATTCCCTCGCTTAAACCTGTGAAATTAATAAATCCTGTTGCATTCATTCCACCAACTGCACTAACATTAGTATTATTTACCAAACCTGTTGTATTATAAAGATAAATTCTAATAGTATCAATATTACTGTAACTATCATTAACAGATATATTAACAGGAATACTTGTTTGTGAGAGGTTGGCGTATGCAACTGGTGTTGGTGAAACAAAATCAATATAATATGGAGGAGTTACATCATTAACAGTTACTGTAAGGTTTGTTCCAGGGGAGTCAGCTCCTGTTGCATTAACATTTGTTACAGTAATATTGTATACTCCAGGAGTAGCCGCAGTTAAATTAAACCAGAAATATTTCCATTCACTTCCATTAATAACATAAGCTGTTGTATTTGTCCAGCTTAATACTGTGCTTGTGTTTGTGAATGAAACATTAGCAGCATTAGTTCCATTGCTATTTGAAGTAAAAATAAAATTTCCCCAGAAAGTTACATTAACCCTGGTTATGTTTGCAGTTTGACCTGCATCAGTATTATTAACAGTTATATTATAGACATATCCAGAATCTTCATTTACCCTAAAAGAAGTTCCGAGTGAATTGTTTGTCACGATATGAGAAGCAGAAACAAAACTTAAACTTAGAAGTATAACGGACAATAAAATCAAAAATATAACATTATTTTTTTTCACCATCTTTTTCATCACACCTTTTCTATTGAGCATATTTCAGTATATAAATCTTTTCATTTATTTATAGTAAAAACATTTTTCCATTAAAATCAATATCAGAACTCAAAAACCTTAATTTTAGCTTGATGTTTTACATTATTTTTTTTATGCTTTGTTACAAAATAAATTGCAAGAATTATTATTATAATTATTATGATTATTGATACAGAGATTATAATTATTGTTTGTGTGTTTAGTTTATTTGCATTATCATCTATTATATATGGATTAGTTTCATTTGTTGAGGAGTTAGATGATGAAGATGATAGATTTGCCAGAGGTGTTGATGAAGAGCTGGAAATCTTTTCATTAATTTTTCTTATTGTTATATTTGCCTTAAAATTAGAAATTGAATTTAATTTTACATAGATGTCATAATAACTATCTCCTGTAAGGTCAAATTTTTTTTCATCTCCAATATACATTGTTGTCTGGATTGGTGTTGAGGAAAGATTTATGGTTGCATAATTAGTTTCCAGGTCTATAACTCCGATATAATGAAATGTATTATTTAAGGCAAACTGAATCCTGTATTTTTTGGGAAGTGGTTGAGTATAACCGTCTGTGAATTGTTTATTTGAAATAGTTTGAGTATTAGACCAAAAGCTTGTTGACGAACTTGAACTGCTAGTATCTCCTGAATTATCAGAAGAGGTATAATTTACAGTCAATTTTCTTGTTTCACTATAATTCATATTTCCAGCATTATCAGTGCAATTTATGCTCCAGGTATAAATTGTATTAGAAGTTACTCTTGTAAAATATTGCGGGGTATTGGTAGTTATAGGTGCATTTGTCTGGTCAATAGCATTGTTTATAATTAAAGAGCAATTTGCAATTCCTGCATCAGAAACATTAAATGCAAAAGTAACTGTAGACGAAGAAGTCCAATTAGTTGCGTTATCAGGAGAAATTAAAATAATCTGGGGATATGTTGTGTCAACGGTTAAGGTATAATTAGTATTGTTAAATCCGCATTTGTTTGAATTGTCACAAGCATAATAATTCCAGTAAAAAATTCCATCATAAGGAACTATTATAGATATATTTGTTGAATTCATTATTCCAGTTATATTGACATATTGGGTGCTGTTTATCAGAGAATTAGTTGAATTCCAAATAAATACAGTTGCATTTTTCAGTGCAACATTATCTGTAAAATTTGCAACAAAATAGTTAGTTCTATTATTGCTGTAGAATGCATTTCCAGGAGAGGTTAAATTAACCATAGGAGGAATTAAATCAATACTTTGCAAACTAATATTTGAGGCATTTAATTGATATATATTTCCATCATCACTTCCAATATAAACATATCCATTTGCAACTGCTGGTGAAGAAGTAACAGAACCTCCAGTTATAAAGTTTGCAATCTTTTGTGATATATTTGATGCATTAAATTGATAAACTTTGTTATCATCACTTCCAATATAAACATATCCATTTGCAACTGCTGGTGAAGATTCAACAAAATTTCCAGTTGAGAAATTAGATATTTCTTGACTTATGTTTGATGCATTTAATTGATAAATATATCTATCAAAACTTCCAACATAAACATATCCATTTGCAACTGCTGGTGAAGAAGTAACAGAATCACCAGCTGTAAAATTAGCAATCTTTTGTGAAACATTTGAAGCATTAAGTTGATATATATAACCAAGATTAGTTCCAAAATAAACAGATCCATTTGCAACAGCGGGTGATGATGCAATAGTATCTGTTGAGAAATTTGCAATTTTCTGCGAAACATTTGATGCGTTTAGTTGAAAAAGATTATTTTGAGTTCCTATATATACATAGCCATTAGCAAATGCTGGTGAAGTATAAACAATAGCTCCTGTAGAGAAATTTGCAATTTTTTGTGAAACATTGGAAGCATTAAGCTGATAAATATTAAAATCACCGCTTCCTATATATAGATAACTATTAGCAACTGCTGGTGAAGATTCAATAGTAAATCCGTTAGAAAAATTAGCAATTTTTTGTGAAATATTTGTTGCATTAAGTTGATATAGATAATTATCACCACTTCCTATATAGACATAACTATTAGCAACTGCTGGTGAAGATTCAATAGCATTTCCAGTTGTGAGGTTGGTAATTTTTTGTGATATATTAGAAGCATTAAGTTGATATAGATTATTATCCTCACTTCCAATATAAACAAAACCATTAGCAACTGCTGGTAAGGATATAATCTTATTTCCAGTAGTATAACTCGTAACATTTAATCCAGGAATAGTCGAGTAACTAACTCCATCCCAAGAAGTATGATTAAGATATTTTCCAAACATCCACCATTCAGAAGAGTTTTCTGAATTTTGTGCACAAATTAATCCCGAGTTTATAATTAGGAATAAGAATACTAAATTTACAAATATAAAATATTTTTTCATCACCATCTTTTCTTTATTTATGATATGTATTATAATATATAAATCTTTCATAAGGTTTTGAGGATATAAAATTACCTTATCTAATGCTCTGTCCGGAGTTATCTATTAATATTACTTTTTAGGCTAATTATTGTCTTATTTTTATTTGCTTCCCCCTATTATTGAGGGGAAGAAAGAAAAACAAGTGATTTTTGAGAAGATTAAAATTTCATTTGGAACAGAGTATCATCTAAATTAATCCTGCAGTTTATATTTATAGTTCATAAAATAAATAATAGTGTATCTATTTAGTAGTAACAAAATAGAAAGATTTATAAACTAGTGTTACTTAACATTATTATCACCTCTTTTCCCCAGAAGAGCAAAGACATATTATTTTAATATGAAACTGGCTCTTCGAGGGTTTATAATCTATAAAAAATAAATAAAAGGGAAGGAAAATCATAATCATGGAAAGAAAAACATTATATGGTATATTAGGTGGAATTGGTGGAGCATTAGTTTTAGCTGGTGCAATAGGCTATTATACTAGCCATAGACATCCAGGTCCTTTACCTTTATATTCTATGCCTGTACAAAGAGCTGTTACTAACGAAGACGATAAAGCTGTATTCCATTCAACAATGCCTGTTTTTAGTAATCCAGATAGAACTTTTGAAGGTGATGGAACCTCTGAAGGTTATAGACCTTTAAGAGAAGGTGAAAATTTGGGTGATGTTCTTAAAGAAGGTCCTACTACTAGATATGATCCTAAACATCCTGAAAATACTGATCCTAAAAATCAAAATAGGAATTATGATAATAAAAAAGATAATGATATTAATCAAATAAATCCTAATGATAAGAAATGTTAATTTCTTAGAGAATTATTTATTTTTTAAAAACTTTTTCTAGGATTTTTTTAAAGAATCCGTGTTTTTTTTCATAAGTATATGTTGAATCTGGTGTTATTAGTTTATAAGTTATTTGAGGCTTTTCATTCATTAGAGGCGCTTTCTCTCCTAATTGCTCATTTGCAAGTTTAATTGCATTGTCAATTGATAATCTTGTATAACCCTGAGATTGCAATGAAAATCTTAGAGAATCAATTGTGTAGCCTTTGGCAAGATTTTTTTTAACATAATCTGCAATTTGCTGAATATAATCTTTTGATTTGTCTACTACCATAAAAGCCTAAGGAAGACTCTCCTTAAAAAATCTTCTATACTTGAGTATTACTCAGATTTACAACAAGAAATTCAAAATATCTGTTCGATATTTTGAAGGTTTTTAATTTGCATATTATTTTTAAGTAAATTAAAAATAATCTAAGATATTTTAAATTAATCCTAGATGCTTAAATGTATAAACAACATAGCTTAACAAATTCATAAGAGGCGAGTGTGAGAGCCTCAAACTAAAATTACTGATTACCTTAATTTCTGGTGGAGAATTCAAATCTATAGTTTATACACTAAACATATCATTAAAAGTTTTAAAAAGAAAAAGTTGAATTGTTTCTGGAGCGACTCAGTTCTTTTTTATGCTTACTTCCTGCTTCTTTGTATTTTTTCCTGTCTGTGTGGAATGTTTTTATCATATGCGCTGCGTAATCTCCGCCTAAATGATGAGGAAGAATAACATAATCAACACCTTTTTTATATAAATCAATTGCTGAAGCAGGGTGCTCTGTTGTCGCAATAAATATTGCTTCTGAATTCGCTTCCCTTAACATTTCCTGTATCACGAGATTTGTGTCTGAATCTGGAATTGTTGAAATTACTATTTTTGCTTTATCTAATGGAATTTCTTTTAAGAATTCTTTATTGCCTGCATCTCCATAAATAGCATCTATGCCAAGTTTATTTAGTGAAAAAATAACTTTAGGATTATAATCTATTGCAACAAAAGAAGAATCTAACTCCTTAAGTGAATTTAATATCTTGAAGCCAATCCTATGATATCCAAATAATATAATATCATAAGATTTATTTCTAGATTTTTCATCGTGGTGTTTTTTTCCTTCAAATATATTTAATATCCAAGAAATCTTGTTAAAGATTGGTGTTGAATAATAAATACTATAGCTACTCACTGTTATTGTAATTAGAGCAATTAACACAACCAGGCTGATTATTTCTCTGTTTAATTGATTTAAGCTTAATCCCAATAAGATTACTATTAATGAAAACTCACTTATTTGTGCCATATTTAGGCCGGTTAAGAAATTTATCTTTTTCTTGTATCCAAATGCTCTTAATACAAACATTACAATAATTGGTTTTATTATTATAATAAACAAAGAGAAAATTATTGCCATTTCTATAAGTCTTAAGGTTATTGGACCTGCTAACTGGCTTCCAAAAAATACAAAAAATAAAACTATGAAAAAGTCTCTTAGAGGTTTTATTTTCCCCCCTAAATCCAGATTATATTTGCTTGAGGCAAGACTCATTCCTGCAATCAAAGCGCCTATTTCCAAAGAAAATCCCTGCTTATAGAAAATGGTTGCCAAAACTAAAGCCCAGGCAATTCCAAACAAAAACAAGGTTTCCTGGCTTTTTGCAAGATAGTTCATGAATCTGTTTAATACAAAGTGAGAGAATAAAAATATCACAACAATCAATAATACTGCAAAACCAAACCTTGAAATTATTGAAATTATATTTCCATTATTAGTCAGTAATGGGACAAGCATCAGGGCAATTGCTGCAACTAAATCCTGAACAATTAAAATACCTAGTGATATTCTTCCATGGAGAGTGTCCATTTCTTTTTTATCAGAGAGAATTTTAACAACAATTACTGTTGAAGAAAAAGCAAGAACAATACCCAAGTAAACAGCTGTCAGATTATTTAAGCCTAGACCAATAGCTATAAAGAATCCAACTAGTGCTGTAATTACAATTTGTGCAGAGCCTGCAAAAATTGAGGTCCAGCCAACTTCCTTAAAGACCCTTAAATCAAGATTCAAACCTACAATAAATAATAAGAAGGAAACTCCGATATGAGCAAGGAGCTGGATCATATCTGATGCTCCGGTTATTATATTAAAAAATAGCGGCCCTGCTAAAATTCCAGCAACAATATAAGCAATAATTGGGGGCTGCCTGATTATTCTTGCAATTATAGTTGCGAGTGCAGCAAGACCAATAATCAAACTAATTGATAATAACACCTCTTCTACCATTAAATAATTCGGAATTTCTTTTTTAAATAGGTTTTGGTTAAACACTCAATCTAGCTAAAGATCTTTCCAGATTTTTTCTTGCTGAAGACTCATACTTTTGCCTGAAAAGTTCAGTTGAATAGATAGATTTTCTTTTTAAAAAATTTTGGAGAATTGATGCTCTTCCTTTTCTAAAATCTTCTTCGGAAACAAAAGAATATTCTTTTCTTATATTTTTTTCATATTCATCAAATACTTCTTTTGGCTGTCCTAAAATAGAAAGATCACAATCAACTATAACTTTTTCATCAAAAGATTTTGGCAACTCCAAATGCCTAGTAATTAAGATAAGTTTTTTTGCATAGTTTGCAAAAATCAAAGGAATTCCTGAATTTTTACAAACCTCTGCTGCAAATTCTGCGCTTTTTTCTTCATTACATTTCATTTGAGGATTGTAAATTGAGTCATGGTACCATAATGCAAATTCAACGGCATTAGGATTTTCTGTTAATTCTCTTGCATCCTTAAATTCACAAAGAACATGCTCAATATGTGATAAATTATGATAGAATCTGCTTTTTTCTGAATATAAAGAACTTAATTGAATAAAAAGTTCCTCTGAATTATTTTTTATTCCAAGCCTCTCCAAAAGAGAGAGAAATTGAACTTTCATTTTATTTTACACCTAAACCTTTAACCACATTATCAAAAACTTGGACGATTTGATATTCTGGAGAATTATCTGAGTTATCCAACTTCCATATGTGGCCTTGATTATCTCTTTTTATTGAACTATTCAATGAGTTATATTTTTGACTAAAACTATATTGACTTTCCAATCTTCTTTGAATCTGATCTCTGTTTAAACCTCTTTCTCCTAATCTTCTTTCCTGACTTTTTTTGTCTACTGAAATTAATACTGCATTGTTATTGCAAAGATAACTCCAATCTGCTTCTGCAATTAATGCTGCATTAAGCAAAATCAGGCCTTTTTTTCCATACAATTCTCTTCTTAATCTAACTATCATTGGAGTATACATTATTCTGTCAAGAGTTTCAAGAGCAGACTTATCATTGAAGACTACCTCTCCAAGTGCTTTTCTATTTATTCTCCCGTCACTTAATTTTACATGAGCTCTGAATGCTTCTGCAATCTGGTCTCTAACTTTAACATAAGCAGGTTCTTTTAATTCTTCCAGAATTTCATGCCCTATATGGTCGAGTTCAATATTGTGAACCTCAATAGACCTTGCTTTTCCGATTTCCTCAAATTTTTTACTGACATAAGATTTTCCAGCCCCAATTTCTCCTGTAACTCCAATTATATATTGTCCTGACATTTTCGCTTCAAGACATTGTTTTACATAAAGAGGAACATATTCATGTATTAATCCTTGTTCTTTTTGTATTGCTTTTACCATACTTGAACTAACATGAGCGAGATTTGGCCTTGCAAATAAAATATGAGTATCAATCCCCAATTTCTGACTTTCTCCTGCCTGATGAAGGACATTTTCATAATCAAAATCAGCTGAATTTCTCACTCCCTTTATAAGAACAGAAATTCCATTTTCATAAGCGTAATCAACCAATAGTCCTTGGAAAGGAACTATTCTTACATTTTTTAAATCAGAAAGAGCCGCCTTTGCCATTTCGGTTCTTTCTTCTAAACTAAACATATATTTTTTGTCAGGATTTACTCCAATACCAACAGTGAAGTCATCAAAAGTTTCTGAAGCTCTTTTTATAATATCAATATGCCCGAATGTTATTGGGTCTCCTGAAAATGCATACATCGCTTTTACCATATTAGTTATTTATCAGAACTCTTTTCCCAAGCCAATTATATATGCAGAATATATGTTTAAAAATCTTTTGTATAAGAATATGTTATAAGAAAAAATTATTGAGAAGGATTTTCAACTTTTCCCATAAACAAGATTTCTCCTGAATTCTTGTCTTGAATTACGAATATGAATGGGTGGTCTGCATTGAATATTTTTGGAGGATCTGAAATAGTTATTCCTGTTGTTTTTGACATTATAACTGCTGTTGCAGCTGCTGCTTCTGTTCCATTTTCATCAACTGCTACAAATGCTTTATGGATTACAGCACTGATATAAAGATTCTTTGTTCCATCCATTCCTGAAAAGTCTGCTACTTTAGGATCAAAGGCTGTAGGCATTCCCATTTTCTTAAGAGTATCTGCCATCATATATTCTGTTTCAAACTTGAATTTTGGAAGAGAAAGTTCAACTTTAACAGGATTTTCATTTAGATTATTCTTTAATTCATCTAATTTACTCAAAGATTCTTCAGCATCTTGGATATTATTAGATTTTGGAAGAAGAACTAACATAGACAAGTCATTTCCCTTGTATGGCATTTCTAAAATCTGGACATTACTATCTTCTGCATAATTAAAATAGTCTGTTTGATGCATCATTTTAACACTTGCCTTGCTATTGTCTGATAATGTAAAATTTTGGTCATAGGTTGCTTCTTTTTTAAAAGGTAGCTGCCAATCTGCCTTGAAATAAATTGCATTTGTTAAAACCATGCGTGTTAATGAGTCTATAGCTCCTGCTGGAATTAAATCTTTTATTTTATCATTTGTTTGATCTTCAACCCAATTATTAATTGTTAGTCTAGAAGGTTCAGGGCTATTTACAAAATCAAGATTTGTTGTTTTTCCTCCATAATAAGTCAGTATTGTATTTTTGTAATCATCCAAAAAATTATAGGTTTTTTCAGCCCATAGTGCATTTGCAGTGCTTAACCTATAGGGTTTGTCTTCCTTATTCAAGTCAGTATATATTTTTGCGAAGGCAGGTCTTCTTACCTTTGCATCGGTTTGGAAATAAAAAACCCTTTGCATTTCATCTGCTGTTTTACCTCTTGCACCTTCGTATGTCATTGCCAGTGCTGTTGAAATACTGTATGGTGAATAAAAAATATTTTTACCTTTGTATTCCGGGTCATCTTTATATTGATTATATAAATCAAATGCAAATTTATTATTGGCATCTACAGCAGATAATTCAGTTAATGGTACATTTTGGGGAATTATTGTAGAATTATTTGTTGTATTTGGAGTAATTATTGTGGAATTTTCAGTTGGTATCGGAGAACTTGGATTTAATATACCATACAATAAATATAATCCTATAATCAGTATTATAACAGAAACAATGATTATTAAAATTGTTGCTTTTTTCATTGTGATTAATTGAATATATTGCAGTATATAAATATTTTCAAGAGTTCTAATTAACTTGAAGCTTTAATAATTCGTTTCATAAAAAGAAATAATTTATTAATCCTCCTTGATTTTTTATTTGAATGTTAAATGGAAAACTCATAATTGCGCACAGGGGTGCGAGAGCATATGAAAAAGAAAATACTATTGCTGCTTTTAAAATTGCAATTAAACAAAAAGCAGATATGATTGAATTTGATGTAAGGAAAACAAAAGACAATAAGATGATTGTTTTTCATGATGAGAAAATTGCGTCCAAAGAAACAAAAGATATGTCTTATCAAGAGATTATGAATAAATTAGGAAGTGATGTTCCCACTCTTGAAGAGACCCTAAAGTTCTTATCTGGGAAAATAAAAGTTGTTATTCACTTAAAAGAAAATGGTTATACAAATGAAGTTATTGAATTAATCTTAAAATATTTCAGAAAAAGTGAAATTATAATAATTTCTGAAATTGAAGATCAATTAAAAAAGATAAAAGAAAATTATCCTGAAATAA
>Ga0182027_10002785_pt1 | contig 28075 bp, 43 predicted proteins | sample 712E1DmetaG_FD_121300 | JGI IMG/M metagenome (GOLD analysis project Ga0182027, IMG submission 121300) | Permafrost microbial communities from Stordalen Mire, Sweden - 712E1D metaG (Illumina Assembly) | ecosystem: Environmental > Terrestrial > Soil > Wetlands > Permafrost | place: Sweden...
AAACTTCCATCAACATAGGTGATGTTTGATTTGTTTGTGTTCAACCAAGCGATTGAAGTATCCCTTAAAGAAAGAGAGGTGTCAACATAAGATATAGAAGTTTTAGCATTAAGTGATCCATCAACATAGGTCTTATCTGCTTTATTCAGATTTAAACTTGCGATGGAAACATCTCTTGCACTCAAAGAACTATCAACATAGGTCTTATCTGCTTTAACATTTAAAGATGAATCAACATAAGTTATGTTTGATTTGTTTGTGTTCAACCAAGCGATTGAAGTGTCTCTTAAAGAAAGAGAGGTATCAACATAGGTGAATGAGGTCTTAACGTTTAATGATCCATCCACATAAGTAATGTTCGCTTTGTTTGTGTTTAGATATGCTGTTGAAGTGTCTCTTGAAGATATCGAACCGTCCACATAAGTTATGTTAACTTTGTTTGTGTTCAACCAAGCGATAGAGACATCTCTTGCACTTAAAGATGTATCGATATAAGAAAATGATGTTTTGAGATTTAGACTTCCGTCAACATAAGTTTTATCTGCTTTATTCAGATTTAAACTTGCGATTGAAACATCCCTTGCACTTAAAGAACTATCAACATAGGTGAATGATGTCTTAAGATTTAAACTTCCGTCAACGTATGTCTTATCTGCTTTATTCAGATTTAAACTTGAGATGGATACATCTCGTACACTTAATGAACCATCCACATAGGTGAATGAGGTCTTAAGATTTAGACTCCCATCAAGATATGTTGTGTTTGCTTTAGTGTTGAGTGAACCATCAACATATGTCTTATCTGCTTTATTTAGGTTTAAACTTGCGATGGAGACATCCCTTAATGAAATAGAACCATCAACATAAGATATAGAAGTTTTAAGATTAAGTGATCCATCCACATAGGTGAATGACGTTTTGTTATTGAACGAACCATCCACATAGGTGAACGAGGGTTTAAGATTTAGGCTTCCATCAACATAGGTGAATGAGGGTTTAAGATTTAAACTTCCATCCACATAGGTTGTGTTTGCTTTGTTTGTGTTCAACCAAGCGATTGAAGTGTCTCTTAAAGAAAGAGAGGTATCAATATAAGATATGTTTGCCTTATTAGTGTTAAGATAAGCAATGGAGACATCCCTTAGAGATAACGACGCGTCCACATAAGTGGTGTTTGATTTGTTAGTATTTAACCAAGCTATAGAAACATCTCTAACTCCTAAAGAACCATCAACATAAATAATGTTTGCTTTAAGATTGAGTGATCCATCAACATAGGTGAATGAGGTCTTAAGATTTAAACTTCCATCCACATATGTCTTATCCGCTTTAAGGTTAAGTGAACTATCTACATAAGTTATGTCTGATTTGTTTGTGTTTATGTATGCTATAGAAACATCTCTTGTAGCTAAAGAACCATCAACATAGGTCTTATTTGTTTTAATGTTGAGCGAACCATCAACATAGGTGAATGAGGTCTTAAGATTTAAACTTCCATCCACATAAGTGATGTTTGCTTTGTTTGTGTTCAACCAATTAATCGAAACATCCCTTGCACTTAAAGATGCATCCACATAAGATTTATATGCTTTGCTTGCATCCAAAAACGCGATGGAGACATCTCTTGAAGAAAGAGAGGTATCAACATAAGCAAAAGAAGTTTTAAGATTTAAGCTTCCATCCACATAGGTGATGTTTGCTTTGTTTGTGTTCAACCAAGAAATAGAAACATCCCTTGCGTCTAAGGATGCATCCACATAAGCAAATGAAGTCTTAGCATTTAATGATCCATCAACATAGGTCTTATTTGCTTTAACATTGAGTGAACCATCCACATAGGTGATGTTTGCTTTGTTGGTGTTTAACCAAGCAATGGAGACATCCCTAACAGAAAATGAACTATCCACATACGCATATGTAGCATAACCACTTTCTATGTTTTGATATAAGAAATCTATGCATGCATCTCTCTTTGCCAAAGACCCATCAACATAGGTAAACGAGGGTCTATTTGTGTTTAACCATGCAATGGAGACATCCCTTTTTGCTAAAGAAGTGTCCACATAATCAATGGACGCAAACCCACTACCTATATTATTAAACAAGAATGTTATAGATGCATCTCTTGCTAACAAAGAACCATCCACATAGGTGAATGAGGTTTTAACACCAAGTGAACTGTCCACATAAGTGAACGAGGGTTTGGTGTTCAATGAACCATCCACATAGATATATGATGTCCTGTTTGTGTTTAAATAATCTATTGATGTGTCCCTTGCATTTAGTGAACCATCAACATAAATCTTTGATGCTTTAAGAACTATTGAAGCATCCTGAGAGATATTCCAATTTTGCAAATTTACTATTGAAACATCCCTACTTAATAAAGAGCCGTCCACATAAGATTTCATAGATGATATAGATCCATCAACATAACTTCTTAAATTAATCATCGAACCATCTATAGAAATAACATGTTGATTTATATTGTTGATGGATATATCCCTGGTTCCTAAAGAACTGTTAACATAGGACATAGAAGCTTTAACATTGAGTGAACCATCCACATAAGTTATGTTTGCTTTGTTTGTGTTTAACCAATCTATAGAGATGTCTCTAACAGATAGGGACACATCAACATAAGTTACACTGGATTTAAGATTTAAAGATGCGTCAATGGATATGGTGTGCTGATTGATGTTGTTTATGAAAACATCCCTAAGACTTAAGGACCCATCAACGTAAACTTTTGTTACACCACCAGTACCAGAACTTCCAACGCTGACATCTAAAAATCCAGATGTATCGAAGTAAAATTGTGATCCTAAACTTGCTTCTTTTAATAAATGTTTTATATCATCACTTAGATTAACTATTGAAGTATCCAGAGAAATGGCATGCTGATTTATATTATTGATGGATATATCTCTGTTTTGTATTGAATCATCCACATAAGTGATATTTGCTTTGTTTATGTTCAACCAATTTATAGAAATATCTCTCGAACTTATTGAACCATCCACATAACTCTTCAGATTCATGATTGAACTATCTATGATAGTTAATCTACCTGTTAAATTAACTATAGATGCATCTTGTATGTCCTGTTGATCATTGATGTTTGATATAGAAGAATCTATACTTGTAATAACGCTGTTTATGCGGGTTGATATATCTATAATCGTAACATTCAATTGGTTAATCAAGATATCTTGATTATTTAATGAAGCATCAACATAGGTTTTATTGGCTTTAACATTTAAAGATCCATCCACATAAGCAAATGTGGTATAACCACTTCCAATATTTTGGTATAAAAAATCTATACATGAATCTCTCTTTGCCAAAGAACCATCAACATAAGTGAACGGTGGTTTATTTGTGTTTAGCCAATCGATGGAGACATCCCTAAGAGAAAGTGAACCATCAACATAGATTCTTGTTACATCACCAGACCCAGGACTTCCAACACTTACATCTAAAAATCCAGATGCGTCAAAATAGAATTGAGAACCCAGGGAACTCTCATTTAATTTGATTTGATATAATATATCTACACTTGGGTCTTTTGATAGACTCAAATCTCTAGAAAATGTTATTATACCACTAGCATCTTCCGTTATGATGATATCTGAACTTGGGTCAGGATATAGATTTTTAAAATAGATAGTTGATCCATCCTGATCAAACAAAAAACCAATCCCACTTCCATCAACATTGAATGCATGTTGTATGGAATTTTGGTATGAACCCAAAATGTTGTTCAATATCGATTGTAGATTTGTTACAGAAGATATGGGTTGATTTCCCTTATGGTTTCCCCTGTTAAGATAATAAGCTCCATCTTTATTGTTTAATAGATCGGCATTTGTTAGGGTTATTATGTTCCCGTGAGTGCATTTGTTCTCAATTATTATGATGTTGGATGTGCTATCGGGAATTATGGTGACGTTGTTGGGTTTGCATGGATCACTGCTTTTGGTCTCTGAATAGTTTAAAACAAATGATGTGACAGTTCCAGAACCCACAGCCGTCAAAGTGTATTTTATTTCTAAATAGAGATAAGTATTTGAATTGGTTTGTATGTTAGAAACATTTCCCTGGTTCAATGATGCCCATGAAGACCAATGATCGTTATCAAAGGACCATCTAAGTTCTTTTTTAGAAAAAGATCCTGAAGAGTTATCAGAATAAAATGCAAAAGAACCAACATTAACAATTGGTATGGTGTTTTTGAAAAGTATGGTTGATCCAGAAACAGTTTTAGTAAAACTTAAAAATTGCATCAAAGATTTTTTTATTTATATATTTAAATAAAAAGGGTTGGAATATTCTCCAACCCTATATCTTAAATTTGTTATCTTCTATATATTTTAGTAATTTTTTATTATCTTTTAAATTGTCAGGGAAGTAGTTCTTTCCACCCTGTAACATATGTTTTGGAATATTGACTGAATAGATATGAGCATCAGAGTTAGCGCCATATGTTCTAGCTCTCAACTTCATATAGTTCACCTGCATCATGTCATTCATATTGTATCTTCTCATCGAAACTAGGTTCTCAAAGGTGAACATCTTCTTGTAGTTTCCACTTCGTGTCTCAATAAAATCATTATATCTAAGGAACACAAATAGGTTGTAGTTCTCATCCCGGATTTCCTCTTCCTCTGTCTTTGTCAATTCAGCTAATTTTATCTTAAACCTTTGAAAATTCTTATTATCATTATCAAAAACTGATGATATTATTCTGGTATCTTTTAAAATGTCTGGGTTTTTTCCAAACCTTTCACTGAAAGATTTGATGATATCATCTAGATCTTCTGCTTCATCTATCATAGCTTCATATATCTCTCTTAACATCTTTAGTTGTTCTTCCTTAAGATATTCTGAAGACTGCCCAATATCTAGACTCTTGAATGGATCTTTCTTCTTTTCAAACTCAAAGACATATTTGGCCCGCATTAGATGATGACTTTATCTTATATATAATGATTTTTTCTTTGTTAATATGACAATTCCTCCAATGTTACTTCTATACCTGAAGCGGTTATTGATGTGAGCCCAGAAGCTTTGGTGACTGAGAGATCAAACCATGTTGCCACTCCTATGCTTGACCCCATCACGATGACATTTCTAACAATGGGTGCTGCTGTTGCTCCCACTGCAATGGCATACCCCCCCCCATCTGTTCCACCTATCACTGTTCCAGTTGCGGCCGCTCCATTTACTGGGACAGCGCCAGTGCCTCTTCTTAAACGGAAAATGTTGCTGCTGCTGGTTGTACCCACTGCCGCGGAAAAATATCTTATTGACAACTTTATGTTCCCTGATTTCAATGGTGTTATATTGAGTGTGTTGCCGAGGCCCAGCATTGTGTCTGAGGCTCCTGTGATGGGTGTTGGGTTTGCTGGGGTGGAATATATTGGAACTGCACAATTGAGTGGTTTATCAGATAAGCTATTATAGCTTTTTTCAGATAGATTATTTAAATTATGGTTGTGTGTTGTGTTAGATTTAACGTTTAAAGATCCATCAACGTAAGATTTGTAAGCTTTGCTTGCATCCAAAAATGCGATAGAGACATCTCTTAAAGAAAGAGAGGAATCAATATAACTTATATTAGCTTTAACATTGAGACTTGAATCGACATAAAGAAAAGAGGTTTTAACGTTTAAAGATCCATCAACATAACTATATGTAACAGCTCCAGGTCCCGGTCCTACATTGTTATACAAAAAATTTATGGATACATCCCTTGATGACAGTGACCCATCAACATAAAATTTGCTGGGTTTGATATTTAGAGATGAATCAACATATATCAGATATTCGTTTATCTTGTTTATGATTACTTTGATGTTATCATAGTTGCCAAAGTATTCCTTTATACTATAACTAAGATCAGCGATGTCTATGGGTAGCGGGAATGACATAGTAATAATTTATTTTATCATTATATATATTATTAAAAAAATATTAATATTTTCCTAAAAAAGGGACCAAACTTTTTGGTCCCTTAAAAATCATTTAACATATCATCCATCCTTGAGAACAATTTGAGTTTCTCAAAGCATGGGTGTTTGCTTAGCTTTTCCTGCTTAGATTTTCTCATCTGATTAAAGATGTTCATCCTCATGTGATTCTCAACTATGAAGTATACGTTGTTGAAGCTTGCACCCTGTTGTACAACCCAGGGTCTGTATTCGGTCAATAACCTACAGGACACAAACTCATGACCGTGAGCCGGCCAACAGTTTGGTCTTGTCTGATGTGGCTTTGTGCACTCTACCTTTCCAAGGTCATGAAAGAACGCCGCCATCACAAGATCCATGTCCTGTGTCTGAAACGCACGTTTGAACACTATTATCACGTGGGTGTAAACCCAAAGTTCTGGATGGTACTCCAGTGTCTGACGAACAGTCTTACTACGTTCTATGAGGTCTTTGATCTCATCTGGTGCACTGTCTAAAAGATCTTGGAATATGGGAATGTGTTTCATGATATCGGGTCATTAATCTCATCGTTTTCATATTCATTGTATAACAACCTATACACATGTGGGTTTGGACTGATGTGTGGGTTGTCTCTCTTGAACTGTTCTTTATCGCCATGTAAGAAATCGTTTATGAACATTGATACTGCTGCGCTCCTCGATATTCCCATCGTACAATGCACTACCCACCTCTCAATGTGTCTGTTTTTCTTTATGAACTCATACAATGTTTTAGCTTGTTCTTTTGACATTGCATTACACAACCCATATTCAGTAGTTATATCTTTACTAACATCACCAAACTTTAGGTTCAACACATTTTGGTGATCACATTTGAAGTGATGTTCGTACACATCATCACCCTCATCTGGGTCTGTGATAGAGATGGAACAAACATCAGTCTTTGTCTCGATGTTATCATCATCAAGACCCTTCTTGATCATGATGTCTTCAAACTCTCTCTTGCTAATTGCTAATATCTTCATATAATTTTATTTTATTTTATTTTTCCATTTCTCAACTATTCGCCTTGCCTCCTGCAACCTATAGGACTGTTGTAACATATACTTTATCTTTCTTGTTCTATATTCTTCCGGTACATCTATCTTATTCATGGCCAACCCAAAGAATGCAGCTCTGTTCTGTTCCCTTGCGAAAGAAGATCTGTTTTTATCATAGGACGTTAGATAGAGATCCATCAACATATTCACACATTCTTCTATGTGATCTGACCAGTTGTTCACCGCATTTTCTACATTCTTGATAAAATCGAACGCATCCTTATCATCTATTGGGTCTATCTCCCCAATGACATCATCTATCGTCTCATTTAGATATTTCTCAATGATGAAATCTTCTCTGAATAAATCCTGTGTTCTGAGATGATGTAAACTTAAGTACCACAAAACTTTAACCTTCATGAGTTGACCATCCTCAAACTCAATGACCCAACCCTCTTTATCTTTTAAAGTCTTCGCGTTTTCTATCAACTCATCCAATGTTACATCCTTTAACACATTTACACATGGTATATCGAATTGATGCAACATTTGACTAGCAACACTATCATATTCACCGCTCTTGTTGTCCACTATTCCTATGAACCTCAACTCGGGTTTGGAATATTGAAGGACTATCCTGTTATTGAACGCGACATACTCAAACAGTGGTGTCAAACCATTGCTTAAAAAATGATCAACATAGTGTTTCACCCTAACGTTTTCATTGTAGATCTTCATCGCTGCCACCGACTGTTCATTTGTGAAACCTGCCTGGGTCTTTGCAAAGACCACACCATTTGGTAGGTTCATGAACGCTATGAGAGACCCATCTTCCTTTGAAGTGATATGTTTTATGGGTTTATCCTTCACTATGTTATATTGTGTTGATTCCACCTGGTTAAGGTTGAAGAACTTTGGCAACATGAAGAACCTGTTATACAAGGAACCATCCTTGTTAAACACAAAGGTGATGCCACGACAGTTAAATGCATTGATATTGGGTTCATCTGCCAATGGGCGCTCAAAGTGATGGTAGTCACACAGGAAGTAATTGAAGGTCACAACTTTGTAACCATCGATCATCGTCTCTGTCTTGTAGAAGTTAAAGTTATTGTACGCTTCTGTAAGTTTGACACAGTCTTCATATGTAAGCAAGTAGTTATTCAATTTGATCCTTTGTTTTTAAGATTGAATATTTGTTGACAACGTAATAATCACCATCTAGAGAACCTTCGTTTTCAGTTTCGGCATTTTCGCCGCATAAATCAATGATTTGATCACAAATTTTTTTTATATCGTGTATTAATTTTTCGCCATCACTATTAGACATATAATTTTTATAATGCCCAAAAATCTTACCGAGATTTATTAGTTTTTCCATTTTACATTTTTATAAAGTTTATATCTTTTAAACAATATCACACAACAGATAGTTTATGATCATACACTTATTTGGTGTATAGATAGACACATATATTATTGGTCTCAAATTTAATATGTATGGTTTGTTATTCATAAACTATGCTCATCCTTGATACACCAAACTTTCTAATATATTCTTGTAATGCTTCTCTTTTTTGTTCTTGCGTCAAATTAAACCCATATGATGATTTTAACCATGAATGATATTCTGGAATATCATCAACTTTATTAGAATAGACTGTTATCTTTGTTTTCATAATATTTAAGTTTTAAATCATAGTGTAAATATAACAACAATTTCTGAGACTAAAAAACTTTTAGTGACAAAGTTTATCTGCGCATATGCTTGCAATTGGTGCATATGGTTTCCCGAGTGCTTCAAACCCTTCCTCCTTGCACAGTCCTATGCCTGCGGCGTATAATATATTGGAATAGCATGCCTCATCAGAGTTATAGTCTAAGTGTATGGTTATCTTCTTTCCACATTTCTCTATCATCTTTGCTGCAGTGATTGCAAGCTCTGCTTCCTTCCATAGCCTGTTAAACTTCTCTTCTTTCCTTAAGAAGTCCTTTGACACATGGATAGCAAATATGACGTGACAACCCCTGCCTATACCACTCTCATCGATGTGGTGTAAACATATTGTGATTGAGTACTTTACAACTCTCTTGTGTTTCTGGGAGTCAGCTCCTATGAAGACTTCAGAATATGGGTACCTTGCTAACCAATCTACAACGTATTGGTTCACATCAGTTATGATTGTTCCATCAAACTTCTTAAACATCAAATCTATCATATCACTGTTCATCGTTTAATTTTTTTATTAAATCCTTTAACACCACTTTAAGGTGTTCTATCTCAACATTCCTCAACCTTGAGACTTGGGCCAACGCAAGTTCTATGTTTTTGCCATTGTTGTTGTAAGCACTCCAAAAATCAATCTTATAAAAGTGATATTCAGTTATGGTGTCCATATAATTATATTTTATAGATGTCTTTGTTGTGATCTAAAATAGTCTTATTCTTTCCTATGTGATAACGACAGCACAACTTACACTTATATGATACCACCTTATGTATCTGTTGTGGATGTTTGTTGATTACTTTAGCCGCTTCTATGGCCTCTTCTAAAGTGTCATACTTTTTCTTCTCTATAAAATCGTTTCCTATGATTCTAAAATGTTCCATATCACTTATATATTTTATGTAAAAATAAATAAAAGTTTTGATATAAAAAAATTAATGTAAAAAAATTAATGTAAAAAAATTATCAAAAATTGTTTTTATAATCAAAAATTGTTTTTATATTTACACCATAAAATTTCTATATCATGAGAGGTTTGACGTTAAAAGAGTTTGAAGAAGTGATAGATTTTGTGCAAACAAATCATAGGTTTGCATTGTATATCCCAGAGGAAGATTTGATGAAGCACTGACCATGAGGCAACACGCGATGGTTAAGTATCGTAACACTTAGAAAATTTAACAAAACTTTAACATCGAAAATTTCTTTATTAGAGTTTTTTTGTTTACATTTACATAACAATTTAAACAAAAACGGTATGTGGTGTACATACTGAAAATCAGAAAGAGCTGCCTTCAATGGAAGGAGCATTGACTTCTGAAGCTCACAGAGAGTAACACATAACCTATATGATTTGTGTATGGACTTTTTAACAGGACACTTTGAGCCAAAGGAAGAGTTTTTAACAAAAGAAAAGTGATATGAAAAAATCGATCATATTATTAAGGGGTGTGCCCGGGTGCGGAAAAACAACATTTGCGGAACTGATGTCTGAAGGAAGGTACCCTGTGATATCCGCAGATGATTACTTTATGAAGGATGGAAAGTATGAGTTTGATATGAGCAAGATAGGTGAGGCCCACTCACTGTGCCAATTCAAGGTGCATGAAGCCATCTTCAAAGATGCAGTAAAGATATTCGTGGCCAACACATTCACCCAAGAATGGGAGATGGAACCATACTTTGATCTTGCCGAAGAATATCACTATGATATCTTTGTTATCATAGTTGAGAACAGACATGGGAGCTCCAACATCCATGGTTGTCCAGAGGAACACATAAAAAAGATGAGGTCCAGATTTCAGATAAAATTGTAAAAAATGAAACGATACTTTGTCATACAAGAACACACCGCAGATATAGCTGGTCTTCACTGGGACATCAGGTTTGAGGACGATGGGTCATTGGAGGGTTATCTTGATAAGAGAGATCCCGAGACCAATGAACCATATGCATCAGGTGAAAACAAGGTGTTACGATCCTTTGTGATACCAAAGCATAGGTTCCCGTGCAGTGGTGAGAAGCTACTATGCATCGAGGTGGAACCACATCCCTGGGAATATAGAGAATTTGATGGAGAGATAGAGAGTGGGTATGGAAAAGGAACCGTTAAACTTGTGTTCTCTGACTACATAGAAGTACCCATATTCACAGATAATAGGGTTGAGTTTGAGTTTGAAGGAAACACATACAAGATATTTTTGATGAAAGAAGACAAATATTTAATAACAATGAAGTAACAAACTTAAATTTTAACAAGAATTTAACATCAAATACGATTATATTAAACATATTGTTGTTATATTTACATAACAATTTAAATAAAAACGGTATGTGGTGTACATACTGAAAATCAGAAAGAGCTGCCTTCAATGGAAGGAGCACTGACTTCTGAAGCTCACAAGGAGTAACACATATTTACACTTTATGAATTTAATAAATTTTACTAAAAGCTACATTCAATGGAAAAAGCAATGACATCTGAAACTCACAAAAAAGATCAACACATAGAACTGGAAATTGGTAGAGTCTATAAGACATCCACAAACAACATCGTGAAGGTCATCTCGATAGATAACGACAAGGACGAGCTTCATGTTTATAATATCTCTGAGAGCTGTAACATCTGGACAAAGTTCAGCAGACACAACCTTACACAAAAAATAAGATAAAATGGAAGATGTGATTATCTATTCGACTGGCATAGTGGCATGTAGCGTATGCGCCGATAATTCCTTGAGTATCAAGAAAATAACGAGAATTGTGAACGATATGAACCCGACATACATAAGTTCAAAGTGGAAATTGTCAAAGGATAAGACATTTAAAAATGGTGAACCTAACCCATGTGTCTGTGAGCAAAACCCAGACACAAGGAAACATTATTTGTTTAACTGTTAAACATTTTAAATCTAAAATTATGACACTATTATTTGTTTCCATAAATAAGATGATATTTTTAAATTTTAACAAGAATTTAACATCAAAATATCACCATATTAAAAAATAGATTATATTTACCTTTATAAATTTAACAATTTTGTTAAAAGCTTATAAATATAGACTCTACCCAACCAAACAACAATCTATCTTGTTGGATAAACACTTTGGGTGTTGTCGTTTGATCTATAATCTTGCGTTGGAAACAAAGATCAATGCATACCAGAGTAACAAGATCAATCTTTCTAAGTTTGATCTCATCAAACAGATAACTGATCTTAAGAAAGATTATCCTTGGTTATATGAAGTCTGTAACCAATCACTTCAACAATCAATCTGTAACTTAGATGTGGCATATCAAAACTTCTTTAGAACAAAGAAAGGGTTTCCAAAGTTTAAGAATAAGAAATCTAAACAATCATATAGAATAAATCAAAGCATAAAGATTGATTTCGAAACATCCAAGGTTCACATCCCAAAGTTTCAGGATGGTATCAAGTTTGCTATGGATAGATCCTTTGATGGTCAGATAAAACAGTCAACAGTCTCTAGAGTCCCATCTGGAAAATATTTCATCTCCATCTTGGTTGATAATAAACAGGAACCACCGCTTAAACAACAAATCAAGGAAGAGACAACCATAGGGATAGACTTGGGAATAAATTCATTGTTGACTCTATCTGATGGGACCAAGTTTGATAATCCTAAACATTTCAATAAATCTTTGAAGAGACTCAACTTTTTTCAAAGAAAACATTCTAACCACAGAGGCAAGAGAACCAAACATAAGATAACATTATTACATGAATGCATAACAAACCAAAGGAAAGATAACCTTCAGAAGATCTCAACAAAGCTCATAAGAGATAACCAATCTATAGCTCTAGAAGATCTAAACATCAAGGGAATGTCATCTAAGTGCAAACCTAAACAAAATGAGGTTGGGACATACCTTTCAAACGGTCAGAGTGCCAAATCAGGATTGAACCGATCCATTCAAGATGCCGGATGGGGAATGTTTGTTCAGATGCTCGAGTATAAGGCTGAATGGTATGGGAGGAACATCCTGAAGATAGGTAGGTTTGAACCCTCAAGTAAGATGTGTTCAGGTTGTGGTTACGTAAACCAAGACTTAGGTGGCAAAAGAGAGTGGGAGTGTCCATCTTGTGGAGTTGAACACGACAGGGATATCAACGCGGCCATAAACATCAAGAACTTTGCTTTAAGTAAAAACAAAACGGTATGTGGTGTACATACTGAAAATCAGAAAGAGTTGCCTGGGTTACTAGGAGCAATGACTTCTGAAGCTCACAAGGAGTAACACATGAAGACTGTTGTCACTTTTTACAGACGCGAGGAGGTTTTCACCTTCTGATAGAATTTTCTAAAATGAACAAAGAGTTTGAGAAGACTTGGTATAAAGACATAATGAGCATCCCGGGAGTGGATATCAAGGGAGACAACCTCATTCCAGTTCCAGGGTGCACACAGGGAGATTTTATCCCACATTTTATTCATTAATTTAAAAACATATAATCATGAGCAAAGAAAGAACAACATCAAACAGCATAGGCTTTAGTAGCCTATTATTCATCACATTCTTAGTATTAAAATTGACACATGTGATAGATTGGTCATGGTGGTGGGTAACTTCACCTTTATGGGGTGGTCTTGCACTTTGTATGTTTATAATCATCATAGTTGGGGTGATTTATCTATGTTCAGAAAAATAAACATATGAAGAGTTATCACTTTTTATTAAAAATACTTAAGTTATGAAGATTGCATTATGTACTGAAGATTTTGACCTCTATAACATGTTTCAATCGAAAGCACCCAAATATGATTTCGAGATCATCAATGCAAAGGTTGAGAGTGTTACAAAAGAACTTATACATCGTACTGATATTGATGCATATGTTTTTTCAAACACGATACATCACACACAGAAGAGCATTGATAATATCAGAAAAACAAACCAATGGGTCCCGAAGATTGTGATATGTGATGATGTACAGATGATCATCAATAGTGCAGATATCTGGTTCGTCAAACCAGATAAAAAAGACGTTGACATTTTTGTTGATAACATCATACAGAGCATATTTACATATATACATAACTTTGGAACTCTTAAAAAATTGACTATTAAAAACTTGGATGTTGTGTATTTTGGTCAGTGCTCATATGATCCAACACGTAAGATATTGTATCACAAAGATAAAAAAATAAAACAACTATCAACCAAAGAGGGTGACATATTACAAGCGCTAGCAACAGACTTTAAGAAAATCATCCCAAGGGTTGTTGTGCTTGAGAAGGTGTGGCGAAAAAATGATTACTTTTCGGGTAGATCAATGGATGTATACATAAGCAACCTAAGGAAACTATTCAAGATCAATAAGATAGATCTCAACATAAAGAACATAACGGGTGTTGGATTGGTCTTAGAATAAAAACAATATCATTAACTCTATACATATTGTTAGACGTATGTACTTTAATTCAAAATTATGGCACCAAAAGAAAAAGCAAAGGAACTTATTGAAATGTTTGAAGGCGAGTTAGTAACACCTCCGACTTACGGAACACCCAAAGGTTGTGCATTTATTTGTGTTAAAAACATTTTAGCAGAATTAAACGACTTATATTCAAACGCTAATGTTTCAGATTCAAGCGAAATAGAGGTTACTAAGAAAATAGATTATTGGGTAGACGTAAAAAGAGCGGTACTCGAACACACCTGATATATTAGATAACTTTTAGAATGTTTATAAATGAGTTGTAAATGAAAGCAAAGGGTTAAAGCTATGATATTGACCCAAAATTAAACACATATAAAAATGAAAAAACTAATGTATTTATTTGTATTATTAACAATGTCAGTGTTATTTATGTCTGAAAAAGGATGTAACGACAACACGAGTTCTAACGCAGTTTTAGCGCAAAAGCAAGAGATTTTGATGCAGGAAGCCAACCGACAAGTGGGCATGCCAAATATCAAGAATTTTCAGGAACGTAAGCTTTTAAAAATGATCCTTGAATTAAGGGACCAAGAAAATCTAGTTTGTTATGCTTATATAGTGGCCGAGATGACAGGAAAACTCGTTTACATTGGCAAATGTATAGGATTTGGCATCCCATATTCAACAGAATACACAAACCCGGCAATAACTGTTGAAGGTAGAACCCAAGGTGAATTTACTACACTACCTCAAGCAGATCCAAACGGATTATTTATGCCACCAAGTGCAGAGGGTACATGGTTGATGATGGTTGATCCAAATAATAACGAACCACGCCCAGTGTATATTGAACCACGTGTCATTGTTTCACCCTTTAAACTACATTAATATGAAAACAGGATGGTTGATATTTTTAGGATTCATAGCATTTATTGTGCTTATGTTTGGGTTAACCCTAGGTTTCGGATGGTTTGGTGTGTATCAGACAAAGACAGTTGGTAGAGCCCAACAAAACGCAGATCGTGAAGTGTTCGAACAGACACAGAGCTTTGTGGAAGGAAAGAGACAGGAACTCATCAAGCTTCACCATGAGTGGATGAGTGCAAAACCCGAAGATAAGTTAGCCATTGAAGCCACCATAAGAATGAGCTTCGCCAGCTTTGATGAAAGTAAACTTGTGGATTTTCCAGAATTATACAGCTTTCTGAAAACAGTGAAAAATAAATAACTCTATACATTATGACTGGACTACTTTTAATATTGTTATTTTTCTATGGGATCTATATCTTTATGATATTACTCATAGGCATAGGTACCATGGACTATTGGGGATATAAATGGTTGTTTGTAATGGACTTGTGCATACCATTCTATAGGCTCATAAGAGAGGGTTGCAGGGCCATATTTAAAAAAGAATAAAAAACATTTTTTATATTCAGAATAATTGGTTATATTTACAGAAATATTTGGATATGAAAACACTAGAAAAATCAATCAAAGTTTCAAAGACAAGAGACACCCTCATCAATCTCATCCAGGCTTCATTGGTTGGCAAGATAAACAGTGGTGTAGATTTTAGGCCACAGTTTCTTGCCGATGCTATCATATCAAAGACTGAGTTTGATAAGCCATTTAATCACCAGACACATCACGTGGAGCTCATCAGTTCCATAAGGGTGTTCATCGACTCATTAAAAGAAGAGATGTCAGGATCACTGAGTGAACTTAGGGAAGATGAAACCATATTGAAGAACTTCATCAATGGTCAGATCACTGCATGTGATAAGTTTGAAGAATTCATAACCAAACTATAAACCGAAATGAAAATTGGAACCATTGTCAAATTAAAGAAAGAGATGTTAGGAAATCTCCCCGGGACTCTTGGAGTTGTTTTCAATGTCTATGATGATTTTGATTATCCAGATAAGTTGGGTGCCCAAGTGATATTCCAAAATGGTGATTATGATGGGTTCTCAATCAAGGAACAGATATTGTTCTTAGAGGATGTGGGTAATCATAGAAAGAAATTAATATGTAGGTGGAGAGTGAAGATTGATTGGATAAAATAAAACTATATGATATGATAGTAACAGATGAGATAACTGGTTATGAAACAGAATTATTAAGAATGATCGATTTTTTAAAAGAACTTACGTCAAAACAAAAAGAATGCATAGAAAAACAAGATAAAATCATAAGAGAACAAAGCAACGTGATTGAAACATGTATGAACATTATACATAAATTTGACATTATATGAATGAATTGACCATAGATACATTAAGAAAAAACAATCTCATAGTGTGGGAAGCCATATGCGGTTCTAGAGCATATGGAACCAACACAGAGACATCAGACACAGACATCAGGGGCATATACGTACAACCATTAGAAGACATCTTATCCTTTGGTTATTGTGAACAGGTCAGTGATGATAACAATGACATCATATTCTATGAGATCAAGAGGTTCTTGGAACTGTTGCAAGTTAACAACCCAAACCTGATGGAGATTTTGAATGTTCCGAATGATTGTATCATCCATAGTGACCCGATAATGGATATCATATTGGAGAAAAAAGATGACTTTATTAGCAAGAGATGCAAGGAGTCATTTGCAAACTATGCTGTCACTCAGATAAAGAAAGCACGAGGTCTTAACAAAAAGATGAATTGGGAAGAGAACGAGATGAAGCGCAAGACTGTGCTTGATTTCTGTTATGTTTTATTAAAAAAAGGTGGTTCTAAACCATTCAAAGAATGGTTGATAGATTATAATGATGTTAATAAGTGTTATGGGATAAAATATAATCAAAAGATATTTGGTTTGGCTGCCATAGATCATGCAAGAGATACATATGCGATGTATGATCTGTTCTATCATAGTGGAAACAGTGCTGGTATAGTCTCAGATGAAGATAGGGCCAATGATGTTCAATTGACTTCCATACCCAAAGGATTGGTACTCATATCATTCTTGGTCTTCAATAAGGATGGTTACTCATCACACTGTAAGAAATATAAGGAGTACCAACAGTGGTTGGAGAATAGAAATGAAGATCGGGTGAAGATGAACAAAAACCATGGTAAGCACTATGATGGAAAAAATCTTTCACATTGCATACGCTTGCTCACCATGGCAAATGAGATATTTGATGGAAATGGTGTGATAGTCAGAAGGAACCCAGAAGAGGTGAAGAAATTGTTGGCTATCAAGAGAGGTGATTATGAATATGAAGACATACTAAAGGAAGCAGATGATCTCATAGAGCAGATGAATGAAAAGTTTAATAGATCAGACCTACCAAATAACATTGATGAGAATTTTGTGAATGATCTATTGTTAAAAATTAGAAAAATTAGGTATAACTTAAAATAAAAACACATGAAAAAGCTTTTTGCGATACTATTATTTATTTGTTTCATTTCTTGTAGAAATGAAACATCCATAACACTCCTAGAAACGATCAACTTCAAAGTAATCGATACCACACGGGTATCTATAAATGGATTTGGAACACTCTTAGGATATGACATTATCATAAAGATAGACTCTACCTATTATTCTGCAAGCATGAGTCGTAATGGTACAATTAGTACAATATATAGAAAACTCAAAATAAAAAAGTGAGATTTTAACATACTTTTAACATGAGATACGAAACTTTCCACTTTGCGTTCATATAATTAAGTACTTAAGGCTCAGCGATAAAATACTATAGGATCTAGATAGAAAGAAAATTTAAAAGAAACATAGGAATAAAACCCACGAGATTTTAACATGATTTTAACATTATGTTAATGATTTGCCCCACATTTATTGTTATATTTACATTTACTCATTAAAAATAAATTATATGAAAAAGCTATTTAGATTTTTGTTCAAGACAAACATTGGAGCCTATGTGTTCCTGATGATTATTTTTATCACAGGATATTTTTTGCTTAACTTACTGTTTTCATTGTTAATGAGTCATAGTTTCTTTTACTATGGTTATGTTTTTCTTTTTATTCTTATGGCGATATGTGTTCTATTGTTTATGCCCGTTTACTTTAGTTCGGTAGAACTATTTAACATATATGTGGGAAAGAAAGACACATATGGTTTCAAACTAATAAATCTCATCATAGAAGATTACCAAACGTTTGAGAGATCTCTGTTTGGTATAACGTATGATGATAAGAATAATGAGATAGTGATTGATATCATATGGTGGCAAATAAAAATTACCCTGCGATGGGACAGATGAAAAACCTAGTGATGGAACTGACAGACCTAACTGTCCAATACATATTGGAACATGGAACTGTGTATGAACTGGATGAACATATCCAAGAGGAGTTGCCTCAGTACTATTGGTTGTACCTCGAAAACAAAGAGTATATCATAGATGGAGCAATGGACATACTGAGAGGGGTTTGATTTAAAAAATAGAAACATGTTTAGATTCATATCAATAACATTATTGTTTATATTTATATCTATGGGTTGTCAAAGGGACAGAGTATCAAGAAATTTATCTCTTGATGATCTGTATGGGACCTATGTTGGTGTTTCAAACACAGGTGACACCATAGAGGTAGAAAACATCAATAATACTTATTACCTTCGTTCAAATGGGCACACAATAGTTTTCTATAGTATGGTCAGAATAAAGGATGTAAGGTTCAATGATTTAGATAATAAAATATATATGTTCGACACATATAATATTAAAAATGACACTATGAAGTTTGAGATTTTTGATGTGAATCGTGGCACCATCTATTTCAGAGGGTTTTTATTCGAAGACAATGAAGACATCTACATTGATATGACCATAGAGATCATACCGTTCTACGAAAGATATAAAAAAATATCGGCGCGAAAATAAATTCAGAGACATTAAAACTTAATAATATGACTGCTAAAGAATATTTTAGGGAAGAGATTAGTGGGGAACCACTGACTGAGGAATGGGTGATATATCATCTCAAAAAGTTCACAATGATTAAACTTAAAGAACAAAGAGAAAATTGTTCTAGGGTTGATACGGATTTATGTTACCAAACAATGAAGTGCGATGATTTGAGTGACTATCAAAGATTGATTATAATGAACGCAAAGAAACCAAAATTATAATTTAATAAATATTATCATGACAAAGAAAGATTTGACCAAAGAAATCTATGATGTGATTGATCATGATAATTTTATGTGTGAAAACAAAGAAACGATTTTAGAAAATATAGAAACTTTGTTGAATACGCTTTTACCCAGAAATGCAAAGAGTTTTGCCAAATGGGGTCAACCATGTCAACAAGTTTCAATAGATAAGTGTTGGGTTTAAAACTTTTTAATGTTTGTTTAATATAATAAAAAAACATTTATAATGTCTATAGTACAAGAGTTATTCACTGAGAAGTTTAGACCAAAGACTCTGGATCAGGTTATACTTCCACAACGTATACGAGATGAACTTAATAAGGGGTTAATACAAAACATATTATTGTATAGCAATTCCCCGGGAACCGGCAAAACAAGTGTAAGTCGTATATTATCAAAAAATTATGTGACGAAATATATAGATGCTACCACAGATGGTAAAGTGAGCACAATAGAGTCTTTGGATAAGTTTTGTTCAACGATATCTTTGGAAGGTGGAAAGGATAGTGTGAAATGTATTGTGATTGAAGAAATTGGCGGCGCCAGCGATGAGTTCTGTGAAAGACTTTTGCCACTAATTGAGAGACATTCTAAGAATGCAAGATTCATTGGTTCTATAAATTACATAAACAAACTATCTGAACCATTGGTTTCCAGGTTCAACTGTATTTCATTTGACCCGATAAACAATGAGGAAGAAACATATCTAACAAATGAATATAAAAAAAGGATAGGATCCATATTAAACGCGGCCAAGATAACACACTCACCAGAGATATTGGATAAATTCATTAAGAATGATTTTCCTGATATGAGGCAAATGCTCACAAAAATTCAGAGCTTCTACCTTAGGGGTGTTAAGGAACTAAACGAACAGAACTTCAACATCAACTATGATTTTGTTGATCTATTTAATCTATGTGTGACAAAACCGGATGCGTATAACAACTACAAGTTTGTGGTGAGTGAATATTCATCAAAGATAAATGATGCGATGTCTGCGCTTGGGATGAACTTCATAGAGTTCTTAAAACAGAACAGACCAGACAAGATGGATAAGGTGCCAATGATCATCATAGCGGTGGCAGAGTATCAGTCACAACTAGATCATGTGATAGACAAATTGGTATCACTGCTTGCATGTGTCTATAAAATTCAGATAATAATAAACTCTTAGTTTTATGAAAATTTACTTTGAAAATAGATTGAAAGAAGAATTTCCTGATCATGTTTTTAAATTAGAATTATCTGAACATAAAAATTGGTTTGATGTTTTTATTGATGATAAAAAAACTGAAATAAAAATCATAAATTTAAATAGAATAGAATCAAACTATTTAAAGGAAAATTTTAATGTAGATATAGTAAAACCCATTCTTGAACCACTTCTTTTGGAAGTTAAAAAATATATAGATCATATAAAAACTTTTAAAAATAATGAAAAGATCTAACGGTATTTGCACAGAATGCTATTCCATTAGAGTGTTTCAGTTAAGAACACTCCCAAGGTTAGCAGAGTGTTGTGATTGTGGTCATCCACAATATTTTATAAACATGGGTCTCTTTGAGAGAATATATGTTGAGACTTTGATATTTTTAAAAATCATAAAGAATGATTCATACCCTAAAGACTTGGACCCAAAGTTTCGAAGAAATCGTAAGTAACAACAAGAGGTTCGAAATAAGAAAGAACGATCGAGATTTCCGGGTTGGAGATCGTCTGGATCTTATGGAATATGACCCAACCACAGACACATACACAGGATCACACTGTCACAGATGGGTGACATACATAATGAGAAATGATAATCCATTTTTGGAACTTGGTGACAAGGTCATCATGTCTTTAACAAATCACGAAATATAAAATATCATCTTTAAAATACAATTATGACAAACGCAATATTCGATGTATCTAATATGTTGTTTCGTTCCATGTTCTCTGTGAGTAACTATGGGCAAAAATCATACACCTTTGATGATCAGGACCAATTGGATCAGTTAATGAGGAAAATATGTATGGATATTTCATATATAATTAGATGCATTAACCCATCAAGGGTCATCTTTGCACTCGACTCGAGTTCATGGCGCAAGGACATAAACATAGAGGAGAATGAGGGTTATAAGGCAAATAGAGAAAAGTCCAAGAACATAAACTGGGATAACATATATGCATCATTGGATGAGTTCTCGGAGATAATGGAGGGCAATGGATACATAGTCACAAGGATAAAGGGAGGGGAAGCAGATGACACCATCACGTTGTGGAACAATGAATTACATATGATCCAGCACCAACATGTTGTCATCGTGACAGGCGATGAGGACATGAGACAACTGGTCAGTTCACATATACATGATGATAAACCAGTGTTCACCACGGTCTTCAATCCATTCATGCAGGGCAAGAATGCCTCAAGGAAGCTATACATACCAACGGGTTTCAGAGAGTGGTTAAACACAATGGAAGAAGCAGACATCTTTAATCTCACGATGGATGTTGATAAGGAAGAGTTCGCCAAACTGGAAAGGACAGAGAAGATCAGGTTTGAAGAGACAGATGGGAATTTGATAAAGATGCGTAAGATATTCTGCGGTGACGACGGGGACAACATACCCTCAATATTCACCTGGTTGAAGAATGGCAAAGAGGTTAGGTTCACGAACTCCAAGTTTGAAAAGATGATGGAGGTCCTGGGTCCAAAATGTGACCATGATGAGCTCTTGAAGAAATCAGACATAGTGTTAGCTAACATAAAGAGTTTAACAAAGGAGACACCCTCATTCAATATTGATGAGAGATTGAAGAGACAGATAAAATTGGTCGCATTGGATCCTGGGGTGTTTCCTGAAAACATAAGGACCGCATTCGCTGGTTTAAAAGATGAAGAACTAAAGAAACCAAAGACAAAGAACACCCATATAAACATGTATGAACTATTGAAGGGGACAAAGTATGTCACTGAGAAGGTACAATCACAGAACAAATCAAGCATATTCAATGATGTTGATAAGATAAATAAGATCGCATTGTTCTAATAAATCATTCAATAATTAATCATCACGAAACTTTTCTATTTTTTATCCATATAAATCTATAAACCATTCACCATTGGAATTTTTTGACATAATAAAGATCATCTTTGAGAACCCTGATGGGTGGAAAGATGTGACTTCCTTAGATAAGAAGAAGATCTTCTTCGCGATCAATCGTCGATTTTCGATAAACTATCCGATGCAGGTCAATGTATTGCAACACTTAAAGATAAACCCTGTGGATGCCATGGATTATTGGCAACACTTCTTATCAAACAAACACAACAAGACACCATATTGGATGTATGCAAAGGGTGTGAAGAAGACCCAAGAAACAAAGGAGAAGAAAATAAACATCAGTCAAGAGTTGATAGACCAATATTGTAGGATATATGAGGTGGATAAGAAAAGCATTGAGGATGCCTTGGTGTTTTTCCCAGATGAGACCATAAAAGAATTAAAGATGTGTGAAAAGATGTTAAAAAATTAAATGATATGAATAAAAATACAGAAACTAAGAAAAAAAATGTGAAGAAATATGACTTGAAGGTCTTAGATATTTCTAACTGTAAGATAGTTGATCTTGAGATCAAAGATATCATACCAAACGTTATCAATAATGTGTTAGTCACAATATTGGATGGCGAACACCATATCATCCTGCCAAGTGATATGATAGGTGAAAAGTATAAAAATTGGTTCAAGGGAAAGGGAGGCGTGTTTTCTAAAGATGTGCATAATCATTCTTTTGGCAAAAATTCATCAAGATACATTCTTCTAGAAAAAGAGAATAAGAAATGTATACTTCGTCTGATAGATGATGAAGAATATCCAAGGTTTGAATCACTCAGATTGATTGATGGGATGATAAAGGATGTGCCATATATGATCCTATTGGATGGAATAGATGAATTGACATCGACAAAAGTGAATTATAAAGAAGACATAATTGTAGAAGAGAACCTTAACAACCAGAGTTTTTTTCCAAACAAGAACCCCATGAGTGCTGATGACATTGAATATCATAATGAAAGCATATCTTTGTTTGAAGATTAATCATTAAATGTTTTTTATTCACAAATATTATTATTACATTTACACCTCAAAAATTAATGCATTATATGTCTAACTAAATTATTAATTATGAATGTTTTAAAGAAACAGATTGCCCAAGAACTTGATGATCTATTGGACTTCGAGTTCGAACACAACCTCTCAACTTTAAAAAAGACAAAAAGTTACATCTTAGCTAAAAAATTCACGTTAACGTTCTTACTCATATTTGTTGGTTTTATTTTTTTGGCTCCAGACATTAAATCTGATAGTTATTATAATGGTCACATGGTGATTAACGCAAAGACTCTACCTAAAAAGGTATGTTCGACAGTCTTGATGAAGATGATGCTAGCAGAGTCTGAGAGCTACATCAAGAGAGTGGCCCCTCACTCAAGACTAAGCGCAGATACATTGGTGAAACAATGTTTGAAGTATGATATGGACATATGTTTTGTCCTTGCTCAGGGAAATTTGGAATCACATTTTGGTACAAGGGGCACCGCCGCCGAAACAAATTCTGTGTTCAATGTTGGCACATATGATGATGGCACCATACTGTATAAGTATGATGATCCCAATGCATCTGTGGAACCATATGTCAAATTAATAAGGGATAAATATCTAGATGATTTCAATAACATAGACTCACTGATGCATAGCTATAAGAATAAGTCTGGTCATCGGTTTGCGAGCTCAAAGAGGTATGAAAAAATCTTAAGGGTTGTGTATTCCAAGATAACATCAACAACCACCATCAAGACACTACAGAATATCTATGTTTGTCAAACATCTAATTAGATAATGAGAATAATCAAATTGATAAGTAAATTGATATTATTCACCATTATGGTTTCATTTATAATGGTGTTGGCCATGGGGATTTTAGCCGTGATTTTAATTTAAAAATAAACCAATAAAAATTATCAATTAATCAAATTTATTGTTATAATTACATCATAATTTAAACTTAACATCATGAATAGTGTTTTGATAGAACGATTTGATAAGGTGATCACTTTCATAAACAGAGAAGGTGTGAGTGATCTGGTGTCCTGGTTAAAGACAGAGACTGATTTTTTCACCGCACCAAACTCCACAAATTATCACTGTAACTTTGAAGATGGGTTATTGACACATAGTCTAAATGTGGTGGAGTATGCTCTAAACACATTCAATTTCACAGTTAAGAAGAAACCAGCCTATGAGTACATGCGAGAGTCTGTCTTGCTCTGTGCCATATTCCATGATGTGTGTAAGATCAACCAGTATGTTAAGGGAGAAAAATTCACAAAGGACTCCAACAACAGGTGGGTGACATACCAGGGTTACAGTGTTGATGACCCATGGCCGTTCGGGCACGGCGAGAAGAGTGTCTATCTCATCAACCAGTTTGTGAAGCTTAAACCTGAAGAGATGTTGGCCATACGTTGGCACATGGGTCCATCTGAGGTGCCCCAGAATGGCATCACAAAGTATGCATATGAGAAGGCATTTAACCATCCATTGCTAAAGATCATCCAGGCCGCTGACATTGCATCTGGCGCTATCGAAGAGACGATAGACTATAAAGCCCTTGCGATCAGGTGATATATAAAATAAAATATGTCACAGATTATGTTGGTCTCTGAATCTTTGCTTGAGTTTGTCAACCCAGAAAAGGTATCCACCTATAAAAAGTTCGTCGAACTGAAGAGAAACATCAGGGATATGTATCCCAATGTTAACCTCGTCATCGATTTCTATAGGAACCTCAACCCCTCTAACTACCTGTACCTTCATAAGATAGGTGTGCCAGAGGAATACAAGAATCAAGGTGTTGGTACCAAAGTGATGCAGATATTATGCGACTTTGCTGATAGGTATGAACTCATATTCAAACTATCACCAACCGATTTCTTTGGGTCAGACCTGGAGAGATTGACTAATTTCTATAGGAAGTTTGGGTTTGAGATGGAGGAGAATTCAGATGAAATGATAAGGGAACCCAAATAAAACATAATTTTTAAGTTTTATATATAAATAAATTAAAACTAGTACGCATGAGCCAACAACAGGTGATTTTTCAACAGTTCTTCAACAACCAACAGGGAAATGTTCAACCACAACCCAACCAAACCATTGATCATAACTGTCTCATGTTAGAGATGGCAAACAACTGGCCATTTGTCAGGTGTATGATGTTTAAACACAGGGAGAACAGGTTGTCTCAGGTTGATGAGATGGAACACGGTTGGTTGGATTTCATACTATCAAACAACATGGATATAGAGAGCTTCAAAGATAGTGAGGAGTTCCTGGAGAAGAACATAAAGTTGTCACAAACCTAAAAATAAGATACACCATGAAACATCACCACGATTTTACACAGGTCTCAAGAGTGATCAATATAATGAACTCTTGTGAAAATCAAATACAACTCTTTAGTTGTAAGAATCTTATAGAGAATTATATAAATGATCTAGAGTTCAATGGGGTGGTTAACCATGATGATGTGAGAAGATGTCTATACAGAAAATACAATGAGAGAAGTGAAACCTTACAGGCAAAGAACACTGTCAAAAAGATGGTGAACAAAAAGAGAGTCATAAAGAAGGTGCTGGAATCTGTGAATGCATAAAAATTATCAAACAACATGAAAAAGACCAAGTTTGTCAAGGAATCACTAAATGAGTTCCTTAACCTGAACAAGAGAGACAGGATCATAACGTTCCTGATGAAATCATATGGTGAGTTAAAGAAGATGCGTGACCACGTGAGTGACACATACAAGAAGTACATAGACTACACATATGAAGACTTTGATGAACTATCAGACCTTGAGTTAGAGAGATTGATAGACATATCACCAGTGGAACTATACTCTCTTGAGGATACACCCAATGAGTATATGGATAGATAAAATATCTAAAAATATTTGTTTAAAATGCAGTTTCAAAGTTTTAAGAGTTGGATAAACGAATCTCAATATGAAGGTTCTTATCCCGACCAGATATTCTATCATGGGTCTACTGACAAAAACTTGACTGGTAAAAAAGGAATACATGTTGGATCATACCAAGCTGCTAAAGAAGCTCTAGAAGCAAGAATAGGGGTACCAGCGGAAGGAGAGTGGGATGGAACTCGAGAATACGGCGACACTCTATTGGCTGGTAAAAAAACCATAGCTAAAAAAGAAAAAACTGAAAATTATTTTTGTACTGGATTTAATTGTGGATCAGATGTAAGTCAGGATGATTATTATGCAAGGGATAGAAAATACAGAGCCAAATATTCAGATGGAACACCCGTACCATTTGATAGTAAACCAATCATTTTTCCGGTTAAGATAATTGGAAAGATGACCAATGATCCATCCAACCCTCATAGTGATGACATGGCAAATGCAATGATATTGAGGAATCTAAAAATGGGAAATGCTAGATCGGGTTACTATTATGAAAATATAGGAGAAGATGAAGGATCCATATCTGCAGTCGTTCCCGATAGATCTTTTCTTGAAATAATGGATATATAAAAAATAAATTCAAAAACATTTTTTATTCACAAAGATTAGTTGTATATTTACAAAATAAAATAATAAAACAAAAATAATAAAACAAAAATGAAAAAACTTGTAAAAGAATCATTAGATGATGAAATGTTATCTAATGATACAGATAAAAATCTCCAACAAATAAAAAAATTTGCTGAAGAAAATGATTTAGATTTTGGAATAAATAAAAATGGTAATCCTTCTGTTTCAATGGATGTTGATTATGATATGATGGAGTCATATGAAGGTAAGACATGGCCATCACTTGTAAAAAACATAAGATATACATTAACTTATGTTCCAACAGATAATTGGACACAAAAAGAAAGAAAAAATTCAATATCTTTAAGAAAAACATGGATTGGGATAGTAGACACACGTAATGCATATAAAAATCATCCTGATCCAAAAAAAATGGGATATAATGCATGCTTTGGTTTTACCAACTCTAGATTTATGGAATATGAAGAAAGATTGTTGAAATTAAAAGATGATTTAAAATCTGGTGAATACAAAACAAAACTTACAAGTATTAAACAAGTTTTGTTGGGTAGGTTTACAGACATCGATGAAGCATTGGATCGGATAAAGAAAAATATCATAAAAGAGAAAAATAAGAAATAACCACACTTTTACGAAACTTTTGTATAGATATATAATATAGATTATTAAATTAGAAGAAATGAAACTGAATTTGACACACAACTTAAACAATTGTCTCCCATTACAGGAGCAACCCAATTACTATCTAGAAAATGGGTCAGGAGGTTACGTGTGTTAAATCATCATATGATTTAGTGCTAAAAAGCCTCTTAAGATCTTAAGAGGCTTTTTTATTGACCGATTGGCAGAGCGCTGATGCGGGTGCCTGCAAAGCATCAGAGACAGGTTGGACTCCTGTATTGGTCTCAAGATATTGTCCCATAGTGCAAATGGACTAGCACGACGCACTTTGGATGCGCAAATTCAGAATCGTACTCTGATGGGACAACAAACATAGGTGTAGCTCAGTTGGTTAGAGCGCAAATTTTGGGAATTTGAGGTCGTTGGTTCGAGCCCATCCACTTATACAATTTAAAAATGCCTGCACGGCCACGATGGTGGAGTGGCGCCAGTCTGTAGAACTGGTACATCAGAAACACAGGGCGTTCGAATCGCTCTGCCGGCACAAAAATGAG
>Ga0182027_10002786_pt1 | contig 28053 bp, 22 predicted proteins | sample 712E1DmetaG_FD_121300 | JGI IMG/M metagenome (GOLD analysis project Ga0182027, IMG submission 121300) | Permafrost microbial communities from Stordalen Mire, Sweden - 712E1D metaG (Illumina Assembly) | ecosystem: Environmental > Terrestrial > Soil > Wetlands > Permafrost | place: Sweden...
AAGGCGGTCGCCATTTTCAACGCAAAAACCGTAATAAAAATAATTGTTGGTTTGGTTATAAAGCGTAATGTGCAGGTGGGAAGTGGGTATGATCTGCGCCGTTTGGGCATAGATCAACTCAAGAACATCATCGAAGGTCAGGGTCACATTGACGCCCTGAGAGACGCGGGTCAGGGCATTCATTTCCTGTACGCGTTGCTCAAGGTCGGCGACCGTCTGAATACGCTGGATGGCAACCGAAGCCTGGTCACACAGGTTTTCCAGAAAGCCCAGGTCGCGGGGTGTATAGGGCTGTCCAATAAAACGCGTTCCCAGGGCCAGCCAGCCGGCAGGTTTTCCGCTGCCAGGCAACGTAATAAAGAGGCGCGCTCCCAATAAGGCAAGCCGCGTTTGCTCCACTTTCAAATTTTCAGGCAGGGTAGTTTCGTCCAGATATAGAGGTAATCGTTCCGAACCAAAATATTGCGCCAGGGCACCGCTGGCCGAGAAGCGAATATCAGTGCTGGGGCGTCCATCTTCATCGGGCAGGGATATATATTGATCGTTAAGCGGATCATACACGTAAATGTGAAGGCGATCCGGCCCAAGCGTGGTATTGATCTGCCTGCGCAGGATCCGGCCAATTGCATTCACGTCAAGTGCGCTGTTCAAGTCCCGGGTGAAATTTTGGATGTTCTCAGTGTATGCGCGCCGGCCGCGGAAGAAGGCGGCATCCACAAAACTTTGGATCTGAACTCTCAGCGGATCAAGGAAAATTGCAATGACAAAGACCAATCCGCCCACCCAGATCGGATTCGAGGCGGGCATGGCTGCTTTGAAGATCAGACTCAATCCGCTGACCAGCAAAGCGTATCCCCCGACGATCAAAACGGTCAGGAGAACATAAATGACCCCCTGCCGCACCCAATCATCCGTGCGCAGGAAACGGAATCGCAGGATGGTGTAGCCCAGGGTTAATGGGAAAAAAATGATGGGGATCAGCAAATAAGGTGAAAAGTTGATGGGACGAAAAAATGTGGCGAGCAGCCAAATCGTGAGAGGCCCCAGCGCAAACACGGTTCCTGTCAGGATCATGCGCGCCTGGGCTTTGATCACAGGCGAGGATGCCGCAACACTATAATAAACGTTGAATAGAATATAGGTGAGACTGGATAAGCCAACGAAAATGTAAAGGTATTGCCAGGCCGGAATATAGCGGGTAGGTTGAGCGAAATTGAATAAGGTCGTATAGGCATACCCGCACAGGATCAGCGCAATGACGTATCCTGCCCAGCGCAGATAGGAACGGTTCACGATAAAACCGGCTTCCTGCGGAAAAGCCAGTACAAGATCCACCAGTGCGCCACCCGCGATTGCCAGACTTAGGGTCCAGAAATAGGTCAAGCTATGGGTGGTATACAGGTCGAAGAGCGAGCCGGCACCGATGCTAAATGAAGATGCGAACAAGGCAAATGCGCGTCCGGCGGTTTCTCTTCGGCGGATGGCAAAGATCCAAATACTGAGGACAAGAAATACCAGGCTTAATGAAATCGGAATGATGTAATACGTGATCTGATCCTGGAGTGGGAATGTGTGCAGCGTAACGCTATAAGTTTTCTGTACCCCATCCGAGGAACGAACGATCACGGGGATTTGATCGCCTGCCTGAAAACCACCCAGGATGTGTTGAACTTCTATCGTGCTGTGAACCGCCTGACCGTTGACCGAAACGAGCTGGTCACCCAGCTTTATGCCCTGATTATGGAGGTCCCAGGAAGGATCTGACCCGGTGGGAACCACACCGTTGAATACCATGGTGTGTTCGTAAAATGCGCCGATGAAGGGAAAACTCATCCACCTATTGGCCAGGAAAAGCGCAGTGATAAAGGTCGCGACTGCCACCAATTGATAGAGGAACGTCACACCCTGGAGGGCTTGATTGAGGAGGGTATTTGAACGGTTTGCAATTGTCATGACAAAATGGACCGGGAGAAAACTTTTTATATTGTACGCAGATTGCACAATGAAAAATATGGTACTTTCATGACAAAGCCATTAATCGGCGGCGGGGCAGACTTTCAATGTCCGCCCCGCCTTGTGGAACTAAATATCGAGATTTCTCACATATTTTGCATGGGTCTGGATGAACCGTTTCCGTGGGTCCACCGCATCGCCCATGAGCATATCGAAGGTGCGGTCGGCCTCCGCCGCATCATCCACCGTGACCAGAAGCAGGGTGCGGTTATCCGGGTTCATCGTTGTCTCCCACAACTGCACAGGGTTCATTTCACCGAGACCTTTATACCGCTGGACACTCGCCTTGTCGCTCCCAACTTCCTTGACCAGCTTGTCTTTTTCCTTATCGCTATAAGCGTACTTGACCTGGTTTTTGTGAGCAACACGGAAAAGCGGAGGCTGGGCAATGTAAAGGTGGCCGTCATCGAGCAAGTGCGGCATGTAGCGGAAGAAGAATGTCAGCAACAGGGTTCGGATATGACTGCCGTCCACATCTGCATCGGTCATGATAATGATGCGTCCGTAGCGCAAGCCTTCAATATCGAAATTGTCACCGATACCGGTGCCGAGCGCAGAGATCAGAGCCCTGATTTCATTGCTCGATAAAATCTTATCGAGACGGGCACGCTCGGTATTCATGATCTTGCCGCGCAGGGGCAGGATGGCCTGAAAATGACGGTCACGTCCCTGCTTGGCAGAACCGCCAGCTGAATCGCCTTCCACGATGTACAACTCCGTCTTGGACGAATCGCGTTCGGAGCAATCCGCCAGTTTGCCGGGTAACGTTAAAGATTCAAGCGCCGACTTGCGGATGACGAGATCGCGCGCTTTGCGGGCCGCATCGCGGGCGCGGGCTGAAGTCAGACACTTGGCGATAATCGTTTTTGCGGCCTGTGGATTCTCATCGAGGAACGTTGCAAAAGATTCACCAACGATCTGCTGGACATACGTCTGCACTTCGGGATTCATTAACTTAACTTTGGTCTGCGATTCGAATTGCGGATCAGGATGCTTGACCGAAATAATGGCGGTCAGCCCCTCGCGCGTATCATCCCCGGAGAAATTCGGATCGGCATCCTTGAGCAGACCATTCTTGCGCGCATAATCGTTGACCACGCGCGTCACGGCTGAGCGCAGACCGGTGAGATGCGTGCCGCCATCAATGGTGTTGATCGTATTGGCGAACGAATAAACGGATTCGGTGTACGCGTCGGTATATTGGATGGCGGCCTCGATGCCGATGCCTTCCATATCCTTCTCGACATACACCACCGGGTGAAGATTCTCGCGGTTGCGATTCAAGTAGCGGACGAAGGATGTGATGCCGCCTTCAAAGTAAAATGTCACTTCATGGCCGCTGCGTTCATCCAAAAAGTAAATCGTCACGCCGCGCGTAACAAATGCCATCTCACGGAACCGTTGGACCAGCGTATCGAAGCGGAATTCCATTTCCTCTTTGAAGATTTGTGGATCATACTTGAACGTGGTTCTGGTTCCATGTTCACTGGCTTTTGCCTTCCCGATCACTTTCACTGGGGCCTTCGGGTAACCGCGTTCGTAACGTTGGAAATGTACCTGTCCATCAAGGCGCACTTCAACTTCACACCACTCGGAAAGCGCGTTGACCGCGCTGACACCCACACCGTGCAAGCCGCCGGAGACTTTGTATGCGCCGCCGCCGAATTTTCCGCCGGCGTGAAGTGTGGTCATTACAACTTCTAATGCTGATATTTTCTTGGTGGGATGCATACCGACTGGAATACCACGTCCATTATCCTGAACGGTGACGCTGGAATCTGGATGAATGGTGATGTCTATCCGGTCACAAACGCCTGCAAGCGCTTCGTCAATCGAGTTATCTACAACTTCGTAAACAAGATGGTGCAAGGCTTTGATATCCGTGCCGCCAACGTACATGCCGGGACGGCGTCGAACCGCCTCGAGACCTTCCAGCACTTGAATATCTTTTGCTTCATAACTAACGTTATTTTTTTCCTTCTTCTCAGCCACAAAATCCTCCGTACATGTGATTGCGGGACCGATCATCCATTCCGCAATCAGGCGAAATTATGCTTGTGTTGTCGGTGTAGTCGCGCGCAATCTTTCCATTACAGATTGCAGCCACGCGGCGGTATCCCGGTAATAGACGAATGACGAGGCCAGCAAGGCAGTCATGATAAAAGCATGCCCGAGGATTCCGACCAGGGTAAGCCACGAATCATTGGCCGGAATGGTCCATAGGTAGTTCAACCCGATGCCGATCAGCAGCATGGTCAGAACAAACAAACTGCTGGCCGGCAATGCAAAACGGGTCAGTCGCAGACCGTTCAAGAAAGACATGAACACATTTTGTTTGTGAAGATAAATCCCAAAGGAAGAGAAGAAAATTGGCACGATCAACCACATGGACAGGAATCCCAGGATCAATAATGCGCCTTCTCCGAGCAGCGAGTTGATGGCAAAGAGAACGTATAAAACCAGTCCGATCGGCAAACCGATGATCCATGCAATCACGAGCCAAAGAAGGCAGTAAAGCATCGTCTGCAAAACAGCCCGTCCGGTCGAGGCGGATGTTTCGGGAAGGACCAGCGCCGCGATCCAGCGAAAGTAGAAGCCGCCAAGAACCCAGCCACTGATGGTAAGAAGGAAAAATAAACCCAGCAAACGCCCAAAAGAATCGATTTGCAAGATCACCGGTGCGCCCAATGGAGACAGAGTAGGCGCCTCGCCGCTCATCAAGCTCGGAACTCCGATGGGGAAGGTCCGCAAAACGCTGAGCAGGTTGAATTGTTGGAAGAACTGGGTGTACGTGTCCATTGCGTTCTTGAGGTCACTGGCGGAAATACCGGCACCCGAAGCAATACTTTGGAACTGGGCCAACAGGGGCTGGATCAGTTGATCCATGCTGAGGTGCGGGCCAAGCCATAATAGCAAGTCGAGCGCCAACGGCAATAGGATCGCGGTAATATGCGCGGCAATGGTATCAAATCCCGCCCTGAGTGAGCCAATGATGCCGGGCGGTGGGGGCAAGGTTTGAGCTTCGTTCCTTAAGTTCATAGCCTATTGATTCTACCATACCGTCGAATAAGTTTCGTTAGCTTCACTATCGGGTAAAATCAAACCATGCCTCAGGAAGAACATTATTTGCCGGATGGAAACCGCGTGGGTGTGCTGACCGCGGCAGTCCTGCTGGCGTATGCGCTCGCCCGCCTGATCAATGCTCCGGGCTTTACCCTGACCCTTCAGTTGCCCGGTTTTTATTTTGCTTATCCTCTCACCCTGAGTGCGGTGATGATCCTGATGGCAACCGGCCTGACCGCCACCGGAATGAATTGGCTCCTGCACAATCATCCTTCCCGGCCGGGGAATGTCATCGAACATTGGCTGTTACCCACGTTGACTGCCTTTATCATCGGTATCAGCTTGAACATTTTGCCGTTCGGCACGCTCTGGTGGATTGGCCTGGCCATCAGCACGGGGATTCTCGTATCTGTCTTTGCCGCAGAATATATATGCGTGGATACGGGCGCACCCGCCTACGCGCTCGCTTCAGCGGGATTGAGCGCGCTTTCCTATGCACTTCTGCTCATGCTGGTCATTGGACTACGGGCGGTGGGTACGCGCCTGTTTCTCATTGCACCTGCCGTCTTCATCGCCACCGGATTGGTCGCACTGCGCACCCTTCATCTCCGTTTAAGTCATCATTGGGAATTTCCATGGGCGATTGGCATTGCGCTGGCCTGCACGCAAATTGCGGCCGGTTTGCATTATTGGCCGATTTCACCTCTGCAATTCGGCTTGATATTGCTTGGCCCATTGTATGCTCTGACGGCCCTCGCCTCCAATCTCAATGAAGATATTCCCCCGCGCCGGGCAGTGCTTGAACCGGGTATCGTCCTGGCCGCCGCATGGATCGCAGCGGCCATCATCCACTAATGGAATTGCAACTCAAACGAAGCCACTGGGAGTTCATGCTCCATCATGTCCAGGCTCATGCGCCGCTGGAGGCTTGCGGCTTATTGGCGGGGAAAAATAATTCAGTGGAGGAAGTTCTATTGGTCAACAACCAGGCCCAAAGCCCGGTGAGGTTTGTGATGGATCCGAAGGAACAGCTCAAGGATTTGGATTGGATCGAAGCAAATAAACTGGAACTGATCGGGATCTTTCACTCGCACCCGGAAGGGCCGGGAATGGTTTCAATCACCGATATCGAGGAAGCCGCATATCCCGTTACGCAAGTGATATGGTCGCCGGTGAAAGGCAAATGGAACGCGCGCGGCTTTTGGATCGAGAATCAGCGGGTTGGAGAAGTAATTCTAAAAGTGATCGAGAACGAGTAACCTTAGCGGATTTTACGTGTTACAGTTTTTGCCAAAAATGGAGGAGCAGTGATGCAGATATGGATGGATGCCGGCGTGATCCTGCTGGCATATCTTATTGGAGCGATCCCGTTCGGTCTGATGATCGTAAAACTGGCAACCGGCAAGGATGTGCGTCAGATTGCCAGCGGCAGGACCGGTGGAACCAATGTCATGCGCGCGGCCGGCTGTTGGGCCGGGAGTGCCACTGCGCTATTCGATATCTTCAAAGGAATCGCGGCTGTCTGGCTGGCGCGGACACTCTCCTCGAATATCTGGATCGAAGTACTGGCCCCGGTCGCGGCGGTGCTTGGACACAACTATTCCATCTTCCTCGCGGAACGTGACGAGCAAGGAAAGCTGCGTTTGCACGGCGGCGCCGGCGGCGCCACCACCGCAGGCGGTGCCATTGGTCTGGCATGGCCGTTGTGGTGGATGGTCGTTGTGGGTACACCCATACCGCTTCTGATGTTCTTTGTTGTGGGCTATGCCTCCCTTGCCACGATCAGCATTGCGCTCACCGCGACGGCGATTTTTACCGTACTTTATTTTCTTGGATATCCCGTACACTGGCAATATATTGCCTATGGTGTAGTGACCTTCTTCATTCTTCTTTGGGCCTTGCGTCCCAATATCAAGGCTTTGATGGAAGGACGCGAACGGTTTCATGGTTGGCGTCCCTGGAAGAAGAAGGATGAAGAGACAAAGCCATCGGATTAACCAAAAAGGCAGACCTTATTCGGTCTGCCTCGATGTTTAATGGGGGCGCTTATTCCTGACGTGCCCGCTTGATCAATGCCTGCAGATTGCGCCTATGCAGACCTTCGGCGAGACCGCCCAAGTGTACACGGCTTTTCCCACATGATTCAATCCGGATCGAGTCGAGCGTCTCATCCACAGACTTGCGGCGCGCGGCGGCTTTGACGAACTTCCTGATATTGGTGATGTATGTGAGGTTCTCCCTGACCGCCGCATCGATCTCACCGCGCAGGATAATATCGCCGTGACCCTGGACGATGTTCTCCAATCCCATGCGCCCGATCTTTTTGATGGAGGCGGCAATATCGTCAATATCACCGTCCACAATGTAGGGGAGAGGCATGAATGCATCGCCTGCAAAAAGGATACGGTCTTCTTCGACCAATACGGCAATGCCGTCACTGCTGTGCCCCGGCGCCGGCAGGATGTTCAGATTCTTCTTGCCGACGCGCAGGTTCATTTCTCCGGCGGCAAAGGTCAGATGCGGCAGGACGATTTTGACCTGGCGAAGCGCAGCGTTTTGCTTTTGCGCCGCTTCCAAGGACGGTCTTCCGCGCTGGTCAAGCAGGGTGCGGCACAGTTCGTGGCCGATCACCGTTGCGCCGGGAAAGAAACAATTTCCCCACGAGTGGTCGGCATGATAATGGGTATTGACCACATAGCGTACCGGGACGCTGAGTTCATGTTCAATAAACTCGCGCATTCCAAGCGTCTCATCCGGGAGAGCCAAAGTATCAATGACCACCGCCCATTGTGGGCCAACCACCACGCCGGCCGTCACCTGGGCGTAGACTTCACTTTGAAACCAGAATACATTTTCAGAAACACGTTCGCGGTGCATTAAAAACCTCAACGAAAATTTCTCTATAAATAGCACAACGGAAAGGCAAAGTCAAGTTGTTTGGACAACTTTATCAGCCTATACTGCGCCCTGTACTCCGGTTAATCAAAACGGATTTATCCCTTTTGACCTTTAAGACCTTTCAGACTTTTTGGACCTATTAGACTTTTAGACTTTTTCGATTTGTTAGACCCCTCATCCTTTATCCTCTTCACCTTGCAGAATCATGACGCGATAGGCTTCCGCGTATGGGATGCCCTTTGCCTTGCCGGCCTCCCCGGCCCATTCGTACATCCATTTATCCACTTCGTGCGTGTCCACCTGGCTGACATGTTTCTTTAGCGCCTCGATTTTGATCCCAATCGAATTGCCAATATCAACCCAGGTATCGGCTTTTTCGTTCTCGTGGATGTATAAGCGTTTGACGTTGTGCGGTTCATAGCCCGCCGCCAACAGGTCGGGGAAAATAAGCCGCGTCCCTGCCGAAGGAAATACCGCTTCACAGGCGGCCTGCGCGGCGGCGCGGTGATCGGGATGATTTACATAGTCGCTTCCAAAGAACCAGCCTTCGGGATCACCTGTCAGAACCACATCCGGTTTGTATTGGCGGATGAGGCGCGCCAATTCCCTGCGGAGCGGGATCGTCGGCTCTAATTCGCCATCGGGATAATGCAGGAAGATCGTTTCTTTGATACCCAAAACCTTGTTTGCAGCGCGTTGTTCATCTTCGCGCAGTTTGGCCAAAACCGGTTTATACGCTGCATCTTTGGTCGGGTCATTCGAGCCTGAGTCGCCGCTGGTGATGACCACCGATGTGATTTCGCAGCCGGCCCTTGACCATTTGGCAAGCGTTCCGCCCACCGAAAACTCCTGGTCATCGGGGTGGGCTTGGATGGACATGGCGCGCTGTGGAATATATTCTTTTTCGTCTGACATAATTCTCTCCTGTAATAGAGTGTTTGGGAATTCGGATTCACCGGAGATAAACAGAGATGAACAATGATTTTGGGTCGCTTTCGTTCTTGAAAAGCAGGATTTTCGATGTTTATCGAACCCCATCCACGTTTATCCTCGTTCATCTCCGGTTAAATTTTTGATTCTCAAAACACTCTCTAAAATTATGGCGTTGATTTTACCTGTCTAACCTTTGGAGTACAATAACCAAAAATCTTATTGGAGAGTGTCATGTCCATCACCCTCGACGGTTCCTCCCTCACCATTGAAAAACTTGCTGCGATTGCGCGCGATAAGGAAAAGGTGCAATTGGCCGCCGAAGCATTGGAGCGCATCAAAGTCTGCCGGGCCATGCTGGAGGAGAAACTTGCCAACAAGGAAATCATGTATGGCACGAACACCGGCATTGGGGAATTTTCCGAGAAAGTTCTCAACGATGAGCAGGTCAAGGAATTTCAGAAGTATTTGATTTACAACCATGCAGCGGGCATCGGCGAGCCATTGCCGATTGAAAACGTCCGTGCGGCGCTGGCGGGACGGATCAATGTGCATGCCCACGGGAATTCGGGATGCAGGCCGGAGATCACCTTGACACTGGTGGAGATGCTTAATAAAGGCGTCACACCGGTTGTTTGTCAAAAGGGTTCGGTGGGTGCGAGCGGAGACCTCGCACCGATGGCTCAAGCCGCGCTGCTGCTGATGGGCGAGGGCGAAGCATTTTTTGAAGGTGAACGCCTGGCGGGCCGGGAAGCGATGCGGCGCGCCGGGATTGAAATCCCCGGTTTACAGGCGCGCGACGGCCTGGCAACCATCAACGGCTCAAACGTGCTGACCGCCATGTCCGCGCTTCACATTTATGATATGGAACGCTTTTTGAAGCAGGCCGAGATCGCGGCGGCGATGTCCATTGAGGCGCTGCTCGGTAACATGAAACCGTACAACACCAAACTGCACGAACTGCGCGGCTTCAAGGGCGCGATTACCTCTGCGAAAAACATCATGAAGGTGGTCGAAGGCTCCGACCTGACAACAGGCCGGATGAAAACCAAAGTGCAGGACGCCTATTCCATGCGTTCGACGCCGCAGGTGATCGGCGCGGCGCGCGATGCGATTGCGTACGCAAGGTCGCAGGTGGAGATCGAATTGAACGGCGTGGGCGATAATCCCATCTTTGTGCCGGAAATGAAACTGACCCTGACGGGTGCGAATTTTCAGGGCACGCCGGTTTCGTTGCCGATGGAGATGGCGGGTGTGGCGCTCACAATGGTTTGTGTTTTATCGGAACGACGATTGAATCGTCTGACGAACCCCGCCCTTTCCCAGGGATTGCCGGACTTCCTGGCGCACGAACCGGGTTTCTACTCAGGCATGATGCTCAGCCAATACACCGCTGATCATTTGATCGTTGAACAAAAGATTTTATCTACGCCTGCCAGCATTCAATCCATTCCTGCCGCAGCCGACCAGGAGGATTTTGTTTCTATGGGATTGAATACCGCCTTGAAGAACGGACAAATTTTAGATAATGCCTATGGAGTCTTGGGAATCGAATTCATGGCCGCCGCGCAAGCATTGGACTTCCGCAAGTTCACGCCGGGTAAAGGGACGCAAAAGGCACGCGAAACCATTCGCAAGCATGTGGAACATCTCGAAGTGGATCGCCCGTTATATAACGATCATAACAAGATGAAAGCGTTGGTGAAGTCGGGAGAGATTCTGGAAGAGGTGGAGAAGATGGTTGGAAAGTTAGGATGATGGTAAACAATAGATAGTCTGCGGTCTATAGTCCATCTTCAAGCCGTAAAATAAACGAATGACCGGAGCCAGCCCTCGCTCCGGTCATTCTCGATTATCTTTCCTCCATTCTTTGTGCGGTTTTATTTGTTTTTTCATCCTTACATCTTTTTATATCAGTTAGTAATTTAAGAATCGTTCGATATCCAAAAGAAAAGACCTTCGATAATCTTCATTTTCTTGGATCTTGGTCAGGTTATATGCTGATTGAAGTTTGCCTTCATCGATCCACTTCTGGGCAGCCTTTGCGACTCTTTCCACAAAAATTGTTGCAATAAAAGATAATTCTGGTGCATTCCTGCCAGTGTCTTTGCTGGCTTCAATAATTCTATTCAAAGCTTCTGTTGCAGTTTTCCAATGTTCATCCGAACCTGCTGGATCTGCTCCGCCTTTTAATTCGGCAGCCCATCGCATACTTTCGCTGTTGTCTTCTGTTGTATGAAAATCAACACCAAATTTTTTTGAAATTTGTTCGCCTCTATCTGAGACAGAATTCCACCTTATTTGACGATCAAGGAATAACGATATGCCGTTGTGGAAATGCAGTTCCTTGTATTTCACCCTTTGTCTTTCTAGATTTTCCAACAGAGAGGCGAGATCTAGGTCTTGTGTAATTCCGGTTTCATAAACCCCTTCATTTTGCTGTGCGTTTTCGTCTTCTTCTGTGTCAGTTCCCTCTTTGATGCCATATACAATGCTTTTCAACGCTCCTTTAATATGCATGTGAAGCGCAATATACCTAACAATAAGTGCGGATGCCGAACGGCCAACATCGTTGCGTGCTGTGCCTCCGAGCGCATCACCCAAATTTGTAAGAAACATTTGTATGTGCATGTTGGGGGAAACTTTGTCGATGGTGGTCACCAATCCGCTGATGACTTCGTTTAAATATTTTGAAATCTCTCTTGCACTACCTTCCGTGGGCGATTGAAGATGATCTTCATAAGCGTCAGTTTTTAGCCCAATTCCGTTCATAACTTTCCTGGAAATCATGGCCACGTTTCTATAGTATAGAATAAGGTCCGGATTTTCCAGCAGCCAATTTGGGGTCGAGAAATAGTATGCGTAGGGTGTTGGAGGATCAGATCTGTCGAGAACGTTAAGCGCGCTTGGGTTTATGCCGAGCTCACTCGCATTTTGATATAAATCCTCTTGATCATAGTCGGTACGCTTTGGAAGCCGCTCAACGATTTTCAATATGCCTTCTATGTCAAGAGCCATGATCACTTTTACGAGAAGAGTTCCTCTCGAAATGGCATTCCGTTCGACGGCGAGCCTGATTTCATTGGGCGTCGATGTGAAAGAAGGGAGATATTCCGCTTGTGTCTCCTTCATGAACATGTCAATGGTTTTTAGCTTTCCCTTTTTCCTTACCATTCATTTCTCCTGGTTTATGGCTTTCGCCAGATTGTTATACACTTTCGCAATTCAGCGCGGCCAAACTTTCCCATTTGTTGACTCGAGTTGCCTTTTCTCTGGGGTAATACGAATATGCTTATCGGTTCAAATCCAAACGTTTCGGCAAGATTCGTCGTTATTGTGTCAACTGGTATGATCTCACCTCCATACCTGGTATTGTCATTAACGAATGCCACCATCGCGTTAGAACGGCAAACTCGATAAAGTTCGGCAAATACGAAGCCTAATTCAATAAAATACTGATCGATCATTCTTAGGACCCCTTTGTTATTTAAATCTCCCCTCTCCCATCTTGTTTTCATTGCCACATTTATTTCTTGTAAGGCTTTGTTGTCGTTCAGAGTCTCTTGTATGGTCTCATAACGCGCACTAAGGCCCAAAGATTCATAATATTCGCGCAATTGACTCGATTTTGATTTGTTTTCCACCGTGCACGATAACAAGATTTGACGCAGCTTGTTAATCTTTTCCCCAACGCCCAAGAACGCAAGCTCCAGTGCATAGGTTCTTGTGTAGTCGTACCTGTTAAGGTATGGAGGTGATGTGATTACGCCATCATAGATCGCGTCACTCGTTTTTGGTAGAACGAATAAAGTGCTTCCTTCGATTAAGTTCTGTTTGCTCTCTCCCGGAATTTTCTCCTTTTGTAAAACTTCTATGTCTCGAATGATTTCTGCTAGAGCCTTTATAAACGATTGCCGGACAGATGGTAGCTCACCTTTGTCAATGCCATTTATTGCAATTCTTCCTTGATCCGTTCTAGCGTTATTGCGTCCTCTCAATTTTAAAGAGCGGGAATCCCATCGCAAGTATTGGCCATCTTTGCGGGTATAGCTCACTTCTTCCAAAATACTGGTGAGGATTAACTTACAGAGGATTTTGGCATCATGGGAAATTTCAAGATTTTCACACCATTCGGAAAAGAACATTAATTCTCTTTCCGTATCCGGGCTAAATGCAGAGAATGTTATGGTTACATGAGGAAAAGGCTTGTGAGTAGGCATGATTTCAATAATTTTTGCCATTTCCATTATTTTCTTAAGCTCACCGATATTGTAATTGTCAAATCGGGACTTGGCATTCCATGAAAGATGACAATTGGGGAGTATTTCTATTCCATCTGCATCTATTCCTTTCGCTTTTGCAACTAGCAAAGTTGTGGCTGAGCCTGCAAACGGATCGAGTATCTTGTTGCTTTTTTGAAAGCCAAAGTCGTCAATCAGTATTTCAACCAGTTGTGCCGAAAAACCTTCCCTGTATTTAATCCAACCGTGAACAATCTCACCTTTATTGGCCTGAAAGCTGACTATCTTTCGGCTAAAACGAGTGTCTTCCTTTGAAATAAAAGAGTAGTGTTCCTCAAGCTGCATACGCTCTGTATCATCGCAAATATGATCATGAGAGAAACCTTCATATTGGAGGGCAGCTGTTTGAAATAGGTTAAGTTGGTTGATTGCCATAATTGATTATTTATACCAAATCCAGGATGAACATTCAAGTACTAATCAGGTTCCAGCGCTTATTCTGCGTCTAATCCGTTGGTAGACGTTTGCTTTTCTAGCCGCGAGTTAGATAGAAAAGCCCTGCCGCTTAAGTACTTTCTCGATCATGTCGCTTGCATCGGTCTCTTTGCGCGGCGAGGCGTCACCGGGGTCAATAAAGGGTTTATCTGTTAATGCGGCGAACACCGCCGCTGCGCCGTTGGCCAGGTTGGTTGGGTCGTATCCGCCTTCGAGCACAAAGACGATTTTGCCGCCGCAATGTTCTTCAGCCAGGTCCACCAGTTTCTTCGAGAGCATGTAAAAGCCCGCGCTGGATAACCCCAGCGTGGTGAGGGGATCATTCCAATGCGCGTCGAAACCAGCGGAGACCAGGATCAATTCGGGCTTGAAGGATTGAATGAACGGTACGAAGATTTCATTTGCAATTTGTTCATAGGTTTTGTCGCCTGAACCGGCCGGCAGCGGCACATTGACGATTCTCTTTTTGGCATGGGGCGCTTCTTCATACCAGCCTGTGCCGGGATAGATGCCCCATTGATGCGTGGACAAATACGCCACCTGTTCATCATCCATGAAGGCGGCCTGGGTTCCATTGCCGTGATGGGCATCGTAATCCACGATGGCAGCACGGTTAATGCCTTGCGCCAAGGCCTCACGCACTGCGATGGCAATATTGTTGAAGATGCAGAACCCCATCGAGCGATTCGGCTCGGCATGATGCCCCGGAGGGCGGACCAGCGCAAATGCGTTTCGGACTGATCCACTCAAGACGGCACGCGTACAACTCAAAGCCCCTCCACATGCAAGCAGTGCATCCTCAAAGGAGGATTGCGTCACGAACGTGGGGGCATAATCAATGATGGCAGGGCCTTGTTGGCAAGCCTTTTCCAAAGCTGTGATCAAGTCCGGATGATGCACGCGGGCAACTTCATCACGCGCGGCAGGCTTCGTATCCAGTTTTTGCGCGCCGAAAGAATCGAGCCGCGGTATCAAAATATCAAAACGGCTGGGATGTTCAGGATGATCGAGGTAAGCGTGCAAAGGCGATGCAACAAATGCATACGCAGTGCTCATTTGCTGATTTTACTCCCCTCTTGTTTGAGGAAGAGTTGGGGCAAGGGGTGAGGTCTCTTTAAACGATTGTCAGGCGTGTCATTGACACGCCTGACAACCTTGAGGGGGAAAACCACCGTCGGTTGGCATGGGGGGGACATGCAGACCGATTTTGGTGGTTGACACCTTATATACCAGTAAGAGGGAGGGCAGGTGTCGTATCGCTAATATACAACGGATTCATTTGTGTGACATTAAATGGGGATTAGAATTTGGATTTTAATTGTCCTATTTTTCACTTTTTTCGATCAAATAATTTCAACCATTCATCCACTTCTTCTGAAGATAGATTTTTATCCGTAATTGATTTTGATTCCAGCTTGGATGATTTATCGATAAGCTCTGCAAATTTTTCTGACGAAATTGCATCGGCGTGAACGACGCGCGCCGAGGCTTGAACTTCGTGATCCGAACTGACCACCATCCAATTGCGCGCCGCGCGTCCCAATTTCTCAAGCCTGTTCTTTATGGCGGCATCCGCCGTCCTGCCGAGACGAACGAAATGTGCGGTGATGATGCCGAACTTTTGTGTCTGCGCCTCACCCGCCGGCGCGCCATCGAAATAGACCTCCGCGTCGCGACGCTGCAGGCGGCAGAATTCCTGCAGGATGCCGATCAGCTGCATTTCATCATCCGGCGAATCCAGCCGCAGGCCGAGTTTGGGGATCAAGTTGTGGCCGTCAATCAGGTAGGGCATTTATGAATTTTACTCCCGCAGGCAAATCGCATTTGGATTTCTTTGAGGGTCGCACCCTGCGCGGTTCGTTCTTTGATCTTGAAAACCATGCTTTGAGTGTTGAGCTGTGCCGAGGCTTGAAAGTTATCGCGTGTATAATGACGCCCAAGGAAGCGACGATGACCATTAAAAGTACATATCGAGTCGGATTTATTTTATTGGCAGTAATTCTTCTGGCGGCTTGCGAATCGGTCAGCACGCCCCTTTCCCCGGCGCTGACCATGGTTCCTGCTCTGGAAACAACCGCGCCGCCTCCTTCGAATACCCCCAATCCGACACCTGCAACCAACGTTCCTGCTGCGTCAGTACTGCCTGATGTAGGATCATTTCCCAACCCGTCATCTTATCATTGGATGCCGGTGATCTTGGGCATGGCCTCGCCTGTGGATATTCAGTTCCCCGATGACGGTTCGGGACGCATGTTCATCATCGAGCAGGATGGCCGCATCCGCATTATCGAAAATGGGCAGATACTCGATCCTCCATTCCTCGATATTATTTCAAAAGTGGACAGCCTGGGCAACGAGCAGGGATTGTTAGGACTGGCTTTTCATCCGGATTTCAAACATAATCCCTATTTCTACGTCAATTATATTGACCTAAATGGTAATACCGTGATTGCCCGTTTCACCGCCAGCGGCAGCCTCGCAGACCCGGCCAGCGAAAAAGATTTGCTCAATATTCGCCAGCCGTATCCTAATCATAACGGCGGCGAAATGGCTTTCGGGCCGGATGGTTATCTTTATATGGGACTTGGCGATGGCGGTTCAGAGGGTGATCCGCTTGGCAATGGGCAAGAAACGAATACCCTGCTGGGCAAGATCCTGCGAATTGACGTGGATCACCGTGATCCATATGCGATACCTGCGGGTAATCCGTTTGTCAACGGCGGCGGTCAACCGGAAATTTGGGAATACGGTTTGCGCAATCCATGGCGGTTTTCATTTGACAAAGGATCGGGCAGCCTCTATATTGCGGATGTGGGCCAAGATACCTGGGAGGAGGTGGATGTGGTTCCAGCGAATGCCGGGGGTTTGAACTTCGGTTGGAATTATTATGAGGGCATGCATTCCTACAAAGGCCAGCCGCCTGCGGGTTTGGATTTTACGCTTCCGGTGACGGAATATAGTCATGCTGTTGGCGGCTGCGCCATCATCGGCGGATATGTTTACCGCGGCGCGCTGAAGGAATGGCAGGGCATTTATTTTTACGGTGATGAATGCAGTGGAAAAATCTGGGGATTGATCCGTACGAACAACGGCTGGCGGTCTCAACTGCTCTTTGAGACCGGAGCAAACATTACTACGTTTGGACAGGACCCCTCCGGGGAAATTTATTTCGCAGACCGGCGCGGTACGATCTATCGTCTCAGCAAATAAAATTAGATATAGATTAGGCCTTTTTGGTCTCAAAATGTGGCCGTTTGTCATTGGCATATGTGACGCGTGTCACTGGCATCCCGGTTTAACATCTTGTACACTGGTCATGTAGTCAGGAGACTTAAATGGCATTCCGTACGTGGCATGTGGACAAGGTCAAATATTGTGAGTTGGTTGGGCACGAGGTCGCGCTGGAAAACGAAGTAATCTATCCGGCCGAGCACCTGCCCGATCAACCGCCGAGAGTGAATGCTCATCGCTGCTCCAACGCCATCATCTGCAATCAGGCCGATAAACCCGGCTGCATTTGGAGCGGCACGAATCCTGACCGCCAACCCTTGTGATCATGTAGGTTCATGGAACCTGCTTGACAAACTCTCTCTCCTCCCTCTAAGTTGGTCCTTGGCTACCCCGCGAGCAATCGCGGGGCAAGCCGTTAATAGGGTCTCGCTGGTCTGACAAGTCTAAGTGGTCAACTCTGCCAGTAACGCGGCTACATCTACATTGACCGGTTGTGCCTTGATCTGACGTGTTGGACGAGGAGGTTGCGAATTTCGATCAAGGCCGTCATCCCTTCATATTTCAAGCCAGCGGTTAATAAACTCAAACAATGCCCAATAAATTAATGATAAGCTCGGCGGTCATACCAGCCGATCTGTGCATTCTCACGGATGTCGAAATCAGGAACATAAGGTTTGATGTCAAGCAGGGGAGTACCATCCAGCATGTCAATGCCTTCGATGTCGAGGCGGTTTCCTTCCACGCGAAGCAGATGAACTATTGAGAGTCCAATCGGGTTAGGCCGACATGGATAACGAGTGGCAAAGATGCCATGTTCCTGATCGTCCAGAAATGGATTGACTTGCAGGTTATAGCCGTGGGGACACTCAATCAGGTATAACAAAAATATATGTGAAAACTCATCCAAATCACGCAATCCTTCAGCAAACTCCGGGAAAACTTCAACGTTCCCGATGGCCGTCGAGCGTGATGATTGGATGGGCGCTTGCTCCGGGTTGGTAAACGGAGAGTGAATCATGCCAATCGAAGTCAGGGTAATATCCATATTTTCTCCCAGGGGGAATTATCGCACAGAATAAACAAACGGCCGCTATAAGATATTAATCCGGCTCTTCAAGTCTTCTCAGGAGAGCCAGAAATACCAGCGAAACCGCCAACAGCATCACGGATAATACCAAAGCGATTTTGATGTCCACCTCAAAGCCGATATAGATCGCCAGGGGCATGGTTTGCGTTTTGCCTTCCAGGTTCCCTGCGAAGAGTATCGTCGCCCCAAATTCTCCCAAAGCTCGAGTCCAAGTCATTATGATCCCGGTTAACAGGGCGCGGCCTGCCAGAGGAAGCATGATGTACCGGAATACCTGCCATTCATTGGCTCCCTCCATCCGGGCGGCTTCCTGTTGCTGCGGATCAATGGCGGCAAAACCGATCCTGGCTGAACGAACCAAAAACGGTGCCGAGACAAAGGTTTGGGCAATCACCACCGCCGCAGTTGTAAAGGGGATGGTGATACCCAGCGCGTTCAGCCACGCTCCAAATATCCCCGCTCTCCCGAATGCCATCAATAGGGCAATCCCGGCAACCGAAGGAGGTAAGACGACCGGCACATCCACCAGCAGGTCAACCAACGTTCTGCCGGGAAATTTCGAATGTACAAGGATGTATGCCAGGGGTGTGCCAGTTAGCAACGCCAAACCAACACTGATGGTACTGGTCACCAGGCTGAGTTTAAGAGCACTGAACGCACTCTCGGAAAGTACGTATGTAAAAAAATCCCTACCGGCAGATCGCCAGACCAGCGCGATGAGAGGTAAGCCGATAAGACCAATCAATACCAGGCTGGGTAGGACAAATACCCAGCCTGGCGATTGATTCATTCCACGCTGGCGGAATAGGCGCGGCACAGCGTTCGAGGTTAAGGATTAGCGGGAGAGAAGCCCCATTTCTTCATCACTGCCTGCCCATCAGCAGATAGAACATAGGCAACGAAAGTCGCAGCCAAGTCGGGATTGGGCGCCTTCTCCAGTGCAGTGATCGGGTAATGGGCAATCACATTGTAGTTTGCCGGAATCGAAATGGTTTTTAAATCCGGTGCGGCAAGCGCATCTGTAACATAAACGATTCCGGCGTCGCCTTCGCCCTGATCCACTTTGGCAACTACCTGCTTGACATCTGTTTCATTGGAAACAACGTTGGCCAGCACTTTCGTGCTGAAATCTGCTCCGTAGGTTGGATCCTTGCTCAAGCTCGTCAAAATCTGGCGGGTGTAGTTCCCTGCTGGAACTGAAGGATCTTCAAAGATAAGTTTCAAGCCGGGTTTGGCCAAATCCTGAAGGGTTTGGATATTGGCCGGATTTTTTGGAGGCAGGATTACGATAAGCAAGTTGGTTGCGAAATCCTGGTCCGCGCCCGTAGCTACCAGGTTTTCCGTAACCAGCGGATCCATATTCTTATGGTCAGCTGAGGCGAATACATCCGCAGGCGCGCCCTGTTCGATCTGGGTGCGCAGAGCCTGCGAACCGGCAAAACTGAATTTAACAGTCACGCCGGGATGCGCGGCTTCAAAGGCCTTGCCGATATCGCCAAACGCACCCGTTAGTGATGCAGCGGCAAAGACGGTTAAGGTTTGCGGCGCAGGCGTGGAAGTGGGCGTAGCGGTTGGAACGGAAGTGGGTGCGGTAGTGGCTGCCGGAACAGGTGTTGCGGGAGCCGCGGTCGGTGTGGCGGCTGGCGCGCAGGCGGAGAACACCATCGCCAGCGCAACCATCAAACCAAAGGACAAGGTAAAGCGTTTCATCATTCTCTCCTAAAGAAGGATTTGCTCACCGCTGTGGGCCGAGTTATAGCCCGTCAGCGAATTGAGTTCATTGCGAAAAGCCGCAGTCTGCAAATAATCGAGCAGAGGCGAAATGAATTCCTCGTTCTCATGCGGCACGACCAGATCGTATCGTTCCTCATATAACGGAATGAAATCAAGATGATGTTGATGGGCGGCAGCCTGCAAACCCAGTGTGACATCCGCCAGATCCTGTTCAATCATGGCCGCGGACTCGCTGTGCGTTTTAGCGATTTGATCGTAACCCTTGATTTGCTTCGTATCCATCTTCAAGCGTTTGAGTTCCGCGTCGAACCACAGGCGTGTGCCTGATCCGGGATTCCGATTCACAAAACGCATGCCGCTTCGTGCAATATCTTGAATCCTTTTGAAGGATTTCGGATTTCCCGGGCGCACTATCAACCCTTGTATGCGGTACGCAAGCGTAACCATTTCCACTTCCCGATCCGGAAAGAGATGCCGGACGGTCGAGGCATTGTATTCTCCATCTTCATCGAGAATATGCGATCCTGAAAACTGGCACAGTCCCTGACGCAGATAAACCAGGCCATCCAAGGAGCCAATCGGGAAATTCAACAAGTGAAAGTGTTTTCCCAGGTGATGCGCCATTGATTCGAGCGCGAGATCGTTGCTGCCCGAAAAAATCAGTGCAGGCTTTTTGGTTTTCGGGACAACCAGTTGTTGAAGCAGGAAAGCGCCTGCTTTGGCTTGATAATATTTTTCAGTCACTTTTCCGGTTTTACGGACTTCGATCATCTCAACCAGGTCAGCGGCTTGAAGGGCGAGCAGGTGATGCCGAACCCAAGCCGGAGATTGCTTGAGGGTCCTTGCCAGGTGCGTGAGGGTGGCGGGCGAAGCCATCAGCAGGCACAGGATATTCATGCGGCGTGCGTCTGCCAGCAGTTTGATCTGGCCTAAAGTGTGCAGGGTCTCAATGCCATCCATACGATTAAGTTTTTCCTTAATTGTCGCCGATTATAACAGAAAAAACCGGCAAGTTTGACAATCCCCATCCGCTATGATATAAAACAAAGACTTACAGAGTACTGCGTAAATACCTAAACCGGAACCACCGATTTTGCCCTGCTTTTGGCGCAATTCAGTTTAGAGATTTATGCAATGAGCAGTAAGAGCCTTCTGAATCATGGATTTTACAAAGTCGGTCAATTCAAAAATGATCCCAAGGCTGAGTTCCTCGAATGGATTTGAAACCCATATGTTCAGGTCGTTGAAAGACCGCCTTCCTCCCATCCAACAAATTTTTGCTGTCTATGGAATAAGCGCCTTGCTCATTCATGGTTGGACATTAATATGGTTCTTTTGGAAACTGCCGAGCTGGGAATATTTTCTTAACTTTCGAGAAATATCGGTGGCCCTCGCCTATGCAATGGCGGTCAATCTTTTAGAGTGTCTCTCCATTCTATTCGCATTGTTGTTATTCTGCCTGGCCTTGCCGCACAAATGAAGAGCGAACTGCTGGATGCTCTTAATGCATCAAATTCCCATTTCAAGACTTGATGATGGACATTGTCCCCAAAATGGATCGGCTCCTCGCGTAAAACATTCAGCGGAAAGGTTCTCAAAGGATTGGATTGAGTCTGGGTCATAAGATGGCTGGATTATGGCATTCCAAGGAAACTACTTCGGACTTCCCCTTTGCGCTGACAATCGAATAAAATGTGTTCATCCGGAGTTGGTCTTATCGTCGGTTAGTCTGGTAGTCAAGCAACCAAAAGTCTACGAGACTAAGAGACCATTAGACTAATTCGTCTGATCCGTGTCTGGAAGAAGATGATGATATGATGATGTCACATTTTATGGCTGTGGAGCAGGAAGTGATCGCATGGGCGAGGTCCCCGCTGGAAGATTCCGAGAAAGTTGGTGATAAAATCGTGTAAAGAGGTGACCTGTGGAACGAATTACTGTTGATCCGAGAATCCATTTTGGCAAGCCTGTCATCAAAGGCACGCGCATCACGGTGCAAAACGTGCTGGAGTTGGTCAATGAAGGTCTGACTTTTGATCAAATCATTCGGGATTATTATCCCGACCTGAAAAAAGATGACATCCATGCCTGTCTGCAATATGCCATCGCATTAGTGGCTTCAGAAGACATCCATATTTCCTCGGTGGCAGCGTGAAATTCCTGTTTGATCAGGATGTATATGCCCTGACCGAGCATGGATATGACGTAGTTACTGCATCACAATTAGGCTTATCCCGCGCACAAGATATTGACCTTTTGAAACGCTCAGCGGACGATGGGCCCATTTTTGTAACCCGAGACAGGGATTATGGCAATCTGGTCTTTGTGCATGGCGCAGGAAGCGGCGTTATTTACCTGAGGATGTTGCCCTCCACAATAATGGAGGCTGTTCATATTGAGATGAAAAAAGTGCTTGAAACCTGTAGCGAAACGGAATTGACAAAGGCATTTGTGGTGGTTGAAGAAAATCGTCACCGCATCCGAAGAATAGAGTAAAACCCACACCCGTTTTCGCCATGAAAACGGGTTTGATTTTTATCTTGCCAATCCGCGTTGGAAGATTCGGAAGGATTGAGAGTTTGAGTACGCCCATACAGTGATTTCGCTTTATAAAGGAAAAGGATATGGCTGAAAGAATTTATACCAATAGAAGATACCTCGACGCCCTCGAAAAGAAAGTCCTTGTCTTCGATGGCGCGATGGGCACGAGTTTACAAAATCAACATCTCACCGCTGAACATTTTGGCGGGGAGAAATACAATGGCTGCAATGATTATTTGGTGATCTCCTGCCCGGAAGCTGTGGAAAAAGTCCATCGCTCGTTCCTCGATGTCGGCGTGGATGTGATCGAGACCGATACCTTCCGCTCCAATCGAATTACCATGAAGGAATATGGCCTGCAAGACCGCATCATCGAGATCAATGAAGCCGCGGCAAAGCTTGCACGCAGACTCGCGGATGAATATTCTCAAATCAAAAATCAAAAATCGGAAATCCAAAATCGTTTTGTCGCGGGTTCCATCGGGCCCTCCGGCAAACTTCCCTCCGCGAACGATCCTGAACTGTCCAATGTCGGTTTCGATGAACTGGTTGACGTTTTTCGCGAACAAGCCGTTGGTTTGATTCGCGGCGGCGTGGATCTGCTTTTGATCGAAACCTCGCAGGACATCCTCGAAGTCAAAGCCGCCATCCTTGGCTGTCAAAAGGCCTTTGAAGAGGCGCAAGTCTGGTTGCCGGTCCAGGCCCAGGTCACCCTCGATACGACCGGTCGCATGTTGCTTGGCACGGATATGGCTGCCGCGCTTGCCATTCTTGAAGGCATGGGCATTGATGTCATTGGCATTAATTGTTCCACCGGCCCGGAGCACATGCGCGAGCCCATCCGCATCCTGGGCGAAAATTCCACGCTTCCCGTTTCGTGCATCCCCAATGCGGGGCTTCCCTTGAACGTGGATGGGCAGGCAGTGTACCCTCTGGAGCCTGAACCGTTTGCGAATGACCTTTATGAATTCGTGACCAAACATCATATATCGGTTGTGGGCGGATGCTGCGGGACAACTCCCGCACACCTGAAATTGCTGGTGGATAAATTGAACGCACATCCGCACCCGGCCCGTCCGTTGCATTCGGAACCGAAACTGGCTTCCGCCATGTCGGCCTTATCCATGCAGCAAAACCCTCCGCCCACTCTGCTCGGCGAGCGCTGCAACGCGCAAGGTTCGCGCAAATTCAAGAAGATGCTGCTGGAAGAGGATTACGATGGCATTTTGGAGCTGGCCCGCGACCAGGTTAACGGCGGCGCGCACGCCCTTGATATCTCCTGCGCCGTCACCGAACGCCCTGATGAAGTGGAACTCATGCGCAAGGTTGTCAAGAAACTGGAGATGGGCGTGGATGTTCCCCTGGTCATTGATACCACGGAATTGGATGTTCTCGAAACCGCCCTCAAGACCGCGCCGGGACGCTGTCTTATCAACTCCACTCATCTCGAGGCGGGCCGCACCAAGGCGGATAAAGTTTTTGGGCTTGCGAAGGAGCATAACGCGGCGGTCATCGTTCTAACGATTGACGAAGGCGGCATGGCGAAAACCCGCGCCAAAAAGCTCGAGGTTGCCAGACGTATCTACGATATTGCCGTCAATGACCACGGCCTCAAACCCGAGGCCCTGGTTTTCGATGCCCTGACCTTCACGCTTGCCACGGGTGACGAGGAATTCGCCAACTCCGCCGTCGAAACCATTGAAGGCATTCGACTCATCAAGCAAAACCTGCCCGGCGTGTTGGCCTCACTGGGGGTGAGCAATCTTTCCTTCGGCCTTTCTCCTCAAGCGCGGCCCGTGTTGAATTCTGTCATGCTTTATCACTGCGTGCAGGCTGGCCTCGATATGGCCATCGTCAATGCGGCGCAGGTCAAGCCATATAGCGAGATTAGTGACCAGGAACGTGGGCTGGCCGAAGATCTGATCTTTAATCGTCGCGTCGATGCCTTGCAGAGATACATCGAATATTTCGACAAGGTATCGCCCGTTGAATCAAATACCACCTCAGATCCAACCGCAGGCATGACTCCTGAGCAGCGTTTGCATTGGAAGATCGTTCATCGTCATAAGGAGGGTGTGGAAGCAGATATTGACGAGATCATTATGCGCGACGCGTCTTCCTCTCCCGCAGGTGGAGATGGATTGCACCCCTCAAAACATGAAGTCGCGGTTACTACTCTTAATACCGTCCTGCTCCCTGCCATGAAGGAAGTTGGCGACAAGTTCGGGGCGGGGGAATTGATTCTGCCCTTCGTGCTCCAATCCGCCGAAGTAATGAAGAAGGCCGTCGCCCATCTCGAAAATTATCTCGAGAAAAAAGAAGGGGTCAGCAAGGGACTGGTGGTGCTTGCGACGGTCTATGGGGATGTGCACGATATAGGCAAGAATCTCGTCAAGACGATCCTTGCCAACAACGGCTATGATGTGATTGACTTGGGCAAGCAGGTCCCGGCGGAAACCATTATCACCAAAGCGGTTGAGGTCAACGCCACCGCCATTGGCCTGTCTGCCTTGCTGGTATCCACCTCCAAGCAAATGCCGTTGATTGTGAATGAATTGCATCGCCGCAATTTGAAATTTCCGGTTCTGGTGGGTGGCGCCGCCATTAACCGCCGCTTTGGCCGCAGGATTTTCTTCACTGAAGATGGCAAGTCCCACGAGCCTGGCGTTTTCTATTGCAAGGATGCGTTCGAGGGACTGGAGACCATGGAACGGCTCATTGATCCCGAACGCAGGCCTGCCTTGCTCGAACAAGTCCGCCGTGAAGCGGATATGGAAATGGGTCGTGCCTCGCAGATGCCCGAACATCGTAAAACGGGGACCCGCTCACAGATCCAGCCTGAACCGCTTGCGCATCCCGTCAAATGGGGCCAGCGTGTTGTCAAGGAGTTGCCGCTTGAGATGGTCTTGAAGCATTTGAGCCGCAACGAGTTGTATCGTCTCTCGTGGGGTGCCAAGAACGCACACGGTGCGGAGTGGGATAAGCTCAAAGCGGAATTCGATGTGCGCCTGGAGAAGATGACCCGCGAGGCGCTTCGCCTCAAGTGGCTCAGCCCTCAGGGCGTTTATGGCTTCTTCCCATGCCAGTCGGACGGTGATGAATTAATCGTTTACGATCCCGAAACCATCAACTCTGCCTCGCCCGATGAAGTGACGCGTTTCACATGTCCGCGCCAGCCTTATGACGAGCATCTTGCCCTGTCCGATTATTTTGCCTCCAGGGAATCGGGCAGGATGGATGTGGTCGCCTTCCAGGTGGTCACGGTTGGACGGGAGGCCACTGAAAAATTCGACGCGCTGCAAGCCACGAATGATTATTCGGAAGCGTACTTTACGCACGGACTCGCCGTTCAGTCCGCCGAAGCGACTGCCGATTATTTGCATCAACATATTCGCCGCGAGCTTGGCATTGGCGAAGATCAGGGCAAACGCTATTCATGGGGTTACCCTGCCATTCCCGAACTGGAAGATCATAAGAAAGTCTTTCAGTTATTGCCCGCCGTCACAACCGAGCTTGGCATGAGCCTCAGCGCCGCGTATCAGCTGATTCCCGAACAATCCACCGCCGCCATCATCGTCCATCACAAGGATGCCAAATATTATTCGGTCGGCGAAAGCCGCGTGGAACAATTGATGAAGTAGAATTACAGGGAATGAGTATGAAATTCGTGAAAATTAATGCCTGGATGATTATTTGCCTTTTGATGGCGACTCCACTTGTTGTTGGGATTTTAACGTTTCATGCCTATGGTGAAAGCATTGACGAAAGCGGTCTCCGTGCCTACTCAGATTACTCTCTTAATGCATATCGAGGCATCCTTGGGGGCGATTTTAATCCCGACCTTGGTCAAGCCAACTACCGATATTATGGCCCTGCATCCTTAATGGCAGAAAATTTATTTGTCAAGTTTTTATATTTTGTCACAAATAAGGAAATTGGTCCGGATGCATGGCATCTGGCAAATTTCCTGTCGTTTTATTTGTGTGCTATTGAATTGTACTTATTGGCCAAGCGTTGGCTGACAAAATTCACAGCGCTTTCTGTATCATTGTTGTTTTTATTTCAGCCCTTATTGTGGGGGCAGGCCTTTATTAATCCTAAAGATATCCCGTTTATGGCGTTCTTTTTAGCCAGTATCTTAATTGGATTGCACATGCGGGATAAATTAATTCCAATGACGTCGACTTGGGATTTTCAGCCATACGCACGAATGAAACAAGGGTGGCTTGAGTCCAGATCATCCGACCGTAAATTGGCCATTTTGTTTTTATTCTTCACATTAACCCTGCCGGCGATATTTTTGGCTGGAAGAAACTGGATTGTCGGAATTATTTCGGGTTGGATCAAAATAATTTATTCGGCTAACGCTGATAGTTTAATAAGCAGGGTGTTTGCCTTTTTTGCAAAAAATTATCGTGTTACGCCCGCAGAATCATATGCGTTCAAAAGCTCCAGCATAATGTTTATTTTTTTGGAAATTATCGTTGCATTCTTTGCCCTTCTATTTTTAGGAAAAATTTTCAGAAATATACTTCCACGCGTATCTATGGGGCCGCTTTTTCAGCTCTTCAAGGATATGCTCAATTATATGGGCAACCCGACGGTTTTATTTTCTGGTCTCATTCTTGGGCTTACCATTTCTATCCGCGTTCTTGGCCCGCTTGCGGGAGCAATTGTTCTTGTGACTTTTCTTAATAAGCCCAAACAAAGAGCATGGCCTATTCTCCTGGCATACTTCATTGTTGCGGCCCTCGTTGCCTATTTCAGCTGGCCTTATCTTTGGCTCGATCCGATAGGTCGTTTTAAAACCAGCTTGATCATTATGTCAAACTACCTCTGGCTTGGAAAAACCCTTTTCAATGGAGCCTACTATTTATCTAACCAACTGCCTTGGAATTACATTCCCCTCTTGTTTGGGATTCAGTTTACCGAGCCTGTTGTGCTCTTGTTTGTCATCGGTTTGGGTATTTTTATTTTTCAGATTTGGAAGCGACGGACTAATTTTGACTTTGCGGTGATCGTACTTCTCTGCGGCATTGTTCCATTGGTAGGATTTTCAATTTTTCGTTTTTCACTCTATGATAATTTCAGACAGTTATTGTTTATTGTTCCGCCCTTATTTTTGCTTGTTGGCTTGGCCGTGGAAAAGGTTTTTCAAAGGCTTAGAAATATATATTGGCGTATGCTCATCATGGTCCTGTTGCTTTTTCCAGGGATATATTCCATCATTCGCTTACATCCATATCAATATGTTTATTACAATTCTTTTGTTGGCGGCGTACGTGGGGCCTATCGCCGCTTTGAATCCGATTATTTGGCCACATCCTCCCGCGCAGCGATGGAATACATCAATGGTGTTGCCCCGGAAAATGCGCGCGTGATAGTTTACACTGCCGGTGCCGATGCAGACATGGTTGTCGGCTTTGCCCGTTCGGACCTCATCGTCGACTTTTTTAATGATCCTCACTTTAACTCCAAGACAGGATATGAATATGCCATTCTTAGCACACGCAATGACCGGGACTTGAAATATTTTTCAAACTGGCAAATTGTGTTTAGAGTGGAACGTGAGAGCAATGTATTTGTTGTGGTAAAGAAACGCCCCTAATTTTAAGGAATATTGTGCATTCCACGGACGCGAAATATTACAGCGTCGGCGAGAGCTGCATGGAACAATGGACGAGGTAAGATTAACCTCTAAGAACCTATCTCTAAACCTAAGATTTGGGCAGTAAAATAGAGGAATGGACAAAACGAAGAAAACACGATATGCAGATGTAGCGAGTTGGGAACTGTCGGATAGCATGTGGGAACGGATTG
>Ga0182027_10002788_pt1 | contig 28052 bp, 30 predicted proteins | sample 712E1DmetaG_FD_121300 | JGI IMG/M metagenome (GOLD analysis project Ga0182027, IMG submission 121300) | Permafrost microbial communities from Stordalen Mire, Sweden - 712E1D metaG (Illumina Assembly) | ecosystem: Environmental > Terrestrial > Soil > Wetlands > Permafrost | place: Sweden...
CAATCCTTTGGCTTCATAGATCTCCTGTTCTTTGTTTGTTCGCTGCTTACAAAGTAACAGTTTTTTCCAAGATCTATGGAGCTTTTTTTATTTTTCCTGTCGCATTAACGATTACAATCTTTAGTCAACTTTTGAGTAATAGGGGGCCAGATCCGACCGGCAAGTCATAGGGCTTAATCGCTGACTTGATACTGAATTTCGATATTGAACGTATACTCGGGAAGGGTCATACCTTTGAAAAAACCCGAAAATGGACTGGCTTCCTGAAGACTGCGCAGGGAAATCTCCTGCAGATGGCTGGAAGCATCGGTTTTCTCCGGTATAATTTTTGCAACTACGAGGACCCCGCGATTATCCAGTATAAACGTCAAATACACCGATCCTCGCTCCATCTTATCATAATTCTGATAAACTTTTTCTTTGATGCGGCTGCGGACCATTTCACTATAAGCGGCATAGACGGGATTATTGATTTTTTCTGATTCAATGGGTGCAATAGAAATCCTACGGCTTAACTGCATGGAGCTGTGACGTTCTGATTTACGTTCATACAGCATCCCAAACGGCAGCATTTGTTTTTCCTTGACTAAACTGATAGGTATGGTGCCATTGGTGGAAAAAATCTTTGGATTATTACTTAAATCCAATTGCTGGGCCGGCTTGATCGGATATTCCCGGATGTCAACAGCCCTATGATGATGAAAGGACTTGTAGCTGATTTCAACATGATTGGGGCCCACGGCCTTATAATGAAGGTCCTTCGCCTTCAAAAAATACGTGCCCCACAAAACAGAAGTGTGGATGGTCAGAGAAAGAAGTAAAGCCCCCCAAATGAAATTCTCAGACATTTTTTTTCAATAACTCACGCAAAAGGTAAGCGAGAAAACGAAAAGTATCGCGTACCGGTCTAATTTTACTGACTCCGCCATTATAAATGGACTGTATGCCGACTGAAGCTACTTTAAAACCTTTTTTGCTGGCTTTAACCAACACCTCCGTCTCAATTTCGAAATCGGAACACTCCAGCCTCATTGCTTGGAGGACCCGGGTTTTGATTAAACGAAAACCGCATTGGGTGTCCGGAATATGTTGATGACAAACCAAAGAAATGAACCAAGACATAAAACTATTCGTCATCCAACGCACCAACGGCATCCCCCGGGGGTTCTGCATGCGGTTGCCGCAAATAATATCCGCCCCCGTGGTGTTATAACAGTCCGCGAATGCCGGGATATCCGCCGGCGAGTGCTGACCGTCACCGTCCATGGCAATCAAAGCGTCGTAGGCATTCTTTAACACATATTCAAACCCGATCCTTAAGGCATGCCCCTTGCCGCTTTTACTGGCGATCTTCAAAACCACCGCCCCCGCTTGAGAGGCGAGGGCGCCGGTCGTATCCAGAGACCCGTCATCAACGACCAGACAATCATAATCTAAAGCGCGTATAGCCGCAACCAGGGGGCCTATGGTCTTGGCTTCGTTATGCGCGGGGATGACAACGGCAATTTTCATGAGTGTTCTAACTCCTTAAATATGAGCCACTGAGACGGATTTTTTTTAATTTCGATTTCAATGGTCTTTAGGTATTTTTGAATGTAAGGGACCATGATATCATCCGTAATTTTACCCACCGGTAAGTGGGGCGGATCCATGGGCGGATAAATAACAACCTCAAAATGATCATGGGCCGTGCGTATAAAAAAAACGGGAATAATCGGAGCTCCCATTTTTAAAGAAAAAAAAGCAGCCCCTTTAGGGACCACCGCTTGCCGACCAAAAAAATCCATGACCACCCCGCGCTGGCCGAAATCCCTGTCCGCCAAGATAGCAATAAGACGGTTCCTGTGTAGATGCTCAATCACACGCCGGACAGCCACATCAGTTTGAATCACCATGGCGCCAAAGGCCTCCCGTTGTGTATTAAACAGGGCATTGACCCGGGGATCTTGATGCGCCAACGCCACCACGGATAAAGGAAAACCTAGCATCGGCAACACAGCCCCTCCCATTTCCCAATTGCCCAAATGAGCGCTGACGACGATACCCCCCTTACCTTTTTTTAAAACTTCATTAAGGTATTCAATGTTTTTAATATGCACATGTTTCTGGATAAATTCCGGGCTCAAACGTCGGGTCATGGTAAAAAATTCAAGAAGATATTGGCCGAAGTAACGAAACACCGCGCGAACGTCTTGGGGGGGCACATGATCTGTATTAAGAATTATTTTCAAATTATGCTCGACGGCCCGGCGGTCCCTTTGGGAAAAACAAAAATGCAAGTCACACAAAAATATGACGATCGCATAAGCCACCCGGCGAGGCAAAACTCTTGCCAGAAACTGGCCCACCCTGAAAAGATAATAATTGCTCATATTTGATTAGATCCGTCTAAAATTAAGCGCGCGATATCTTGGGCCGCCATAGGCTTGCCGTTTTTTAAGGCGGCTTGTTTCATCGCCGCCAATTGTTTCGGATTATTTAAAAGCGATTCGATGGCGTGGGCGATATGGTGTTTATCTTCGACCCGCACAGCGACCCCTTGATTGACCAAAAATTGAGAATTACGCTCTTCCTGACCCGGAATCGGATCGATAATCACCATCGGTAATCCTTTGGCCAGACATTCACTGGTGGTCATACCGCCAGGCTTGCTGACAATCAAGGTTGACACTTCCATCAGCTCATCCACATTGCTGGCATAATCATAAAATAGTATCTTCTTGTTTGTCTGACGCTGAATTTTTTTAATCCAATGGACCAGCTTGACATTGGTCCCGCAGATGACAATCAACTGCAAAGGCCGCCCCAGATGGACCAGAGATTTGACCGCCTCTTTCATGGGCCCCAGCCCCTGGCCTCCTCCCATAATTAAAACGGTCGGAATATTACAATCAAGCCCTAATTTTTTAGCAATCGCCCGACGGTCTAAGGGCTGAGCAAATTTGATGCGGATGGGAATACCCAGGACCTTAATGCGGTTGGCCGGAATGCCCTCTTTCACATACCTGTCATGGGCCTCCTGGGACGGCACCACATAATAATCCACGCCTTCATGCAACCAGTACAAATGAGGGGCATAATCGGTCAATACACCGATAACTGTCATGGGAAGATGGTGGGCCTTTTTATAGTCTGCGACCATGCCGCAGGGAAAAGCCTGAGTACAGACAACCACATCAGGCTTGAATTCTTCAATCAGCGGTTTTAATTTTTTGTGCGACGATTTATGGATGGATTGCTTCCATTTTTCCGAAAGCTTGATAATTTTGGGATTGTCATACAGGTATTCCCAAATTTTGGGCGCCCGTTTAATCACCCCCATATAGGCGGTGTTGATGATCTTTTCCATCAACGGATAAATGTAGCCAAATCCGTTGATACTTAAAACTTCACAATCGGGATTAAGCGATTTAAGGGATTTGGCGATGGCCACCGCACCCTGCCGATGCCCGGAAACCTGAGAGATATACATTAATAAAACACGCTTATGCTTAGTCATACCTTACTCAATAGTCCCCAATACGCTGCCCACTTGAGCTTCCCGGTCTTCAGCGATGACAATGGATTTAAGCCGCCCGGCGCAAGGAGCATCAATGACAAAAGACGCTTTATCCGTGACCACCTCACACACCTCCTGGCCCTCTTGCAGATAGTCCCCTATCTGCACATGCCAACAGGCCATCGTAGCTTGAGTTATCCCCTCGCCTAATTCAGGTAAAATAATGTTGGTCATAGTAGGGGCCGACCTTGTGTCGGCCCGTTAATCTCATATTTCCGAAATAATTCAACGGCCTTTGCTTTTACGTCGCTCAACGGCACGGCGTGGCCTTTGTATTTTTGCATGGACGTCATACGCACATTAAGGCCGCAGGGCTTGATCAAATCAAACAAAGATAAATCCGTATTCACGTTAATCCCTAACCCATGATAGGTCACCCATTGGCGCACACCGACACCGATGGAAATAATCTTGTCATCCCCTACAAACACTCCCCGCTGCCCCGAAATGCTTATTGCCAATATACCAAAATCCTTCAATAAATCAACCGCAACTTGTTCAAGCCTTGCCATATACATTTTAAGGTCTCTTTTACGATTATTTAAATTAAAGATAGGGTAAACAACCAATTGCCCGGGAGCATGCAGGGTTACGTCTCCTCCCCGGTCAACCTCCCGCACCACAACGCCACGGGCTTCAATTGTGAGACGATCATATAATAGACTGTCCGGCCGGGTCTGCCGTCCCAACGTCAATACCGCAGGATGTTCACAGAAAATCAGATGATCCTCGGCACTGGTGATAACGCTTTGTACGTACTTTTTTTGACGCTCGTAAGCTAGAGAGTAGTCAATGAGTCCCCAATCCTCTACAATCATGTTTCATCCCAATTAAAAAACCGTCGGAATGGACTTCCCACGGCTTAATTAAGGTGACACACACCTTAATTATAACTTTTTGCAAATCGCCTCGGCCATTTGCATGGTCCCAACAGCACTAGGGTCTGCGCGGTCTAATTTCAAATCATAGGTGACGGATTTACCTTCTTTGAGGACCGCACGGACCGCATTGTCTAAACGCTCGGCAGCGCTTGTTTCTTTAAGATGACGCAGCATCCATACGGCCGAAAGAATGCTCGCCGTAGGATTGACTTTATTCTGGAGGGCGTATTTAGGCGCTGAACCGTGCACGGGTTCGAACAAAGCGATTTCATCGCCGTAATTGGCCCCTGGAGCAACCCCCAGACCTCCGATCAAGCCGGCACATAAATCCGAAACAATATCGCCGTACAAATTAGTTAAAACCAGACAATCATACAATTGCGGATTCTGGATTAACTGCATGCACATGTTATCCACAATGCAATCGCTAAATTCAATCTGCCCTTTGTATTCTTGCGCCACTTCCTGGGCACACCTCAAAAAAAGCCCGTCGGTAAATTTCATGATATTGGCTTTATGGACCGCTGTGACCTTCCGGCGATTGAGCTTAAGGGCCCAGTCAAAAGCAAATTTGACAATACGCTTGGAGGCGCTAATCGAAATCGGTTTGATAGAAATAGCCGAATCTTCTTTGACTTTTTTTGCGGACATCTCATTAATCAGCGCACGCAAACGCTTACATTCGGGAGTATGAAGATCAAACTCAATACCGGCGTATAAGTCTTCCGTATTTTCACGAAAAATCATTAAATTCACATTTTTAATCTTGGACTTGGTCCCTTCATAATAAAAACAGGGACGCACACAGGCAAACAAATCCAGCGTCTGCCTTAATTGCACTGTAACGGAACGAAAACCACGGCCCACAGGGGTTGTAATAGGCCCTTTGATGGCGGTTTTATTGCGCCTGATCGATTCCAACACGGCATCTGTCAAAGGCGTGCCGTATTTTTGTATTGATTTCTCGCCGACTTGGTGTTCCTCCCAGTCAATGTGTACACCTGTGGCGTCTACGCACATTTTCATCGCGGCGGTGACTTCAGGGCCGACACCATCTCCCGGAAGTAATGTCACTGTGTGGCTGGTCATAGCGGGGTAAATTCCTCCGAAGCTTTAGCGCAGGAGAATCATTTTTTCTTAATCAGAGCTCTTAATTCAGTGATATCCGTCGAAAAACTCAAAGCGGTCTCGTAGGTAATAATGCCCTTTTCAAAAAGTTGTTGAAGAGATTTGTCAAACGTGCGCATCCCATATTGTCCGCCGGTTTGAATGGCCGTGCGCAGCTGTTCCACGGCTTTCTCACGGATCATGTTACGGACACCGGGTGTGGCTATCATGATTTCCGGGACCATAATGCGGCCCTGACCGGAAGCCCTGGGGGCCAATTTCTGGGAAATGACACCCTGTAAAACCGCCGAAAGCTGCAGACGGATTTGCTGCTGCTGATAGGGAGGAAAAACATCGATAATACGCTCAACAGTTTGCGGGGCATCAGGCGTATGTAACGTGGCTAAAACCAAATGCCCGGTTTCCGCCGCAGTCAGCGCTGTAGAAATCGTCTCCAAATCGCGCATTTCCCCTATGACAATCACATCCGGGTCCTGGCGTAAACAATGCTTGAGCGCTTCCGCGAACGAATTGGTATCACGGTAAACCTCACGCTGCTTGATAATCGATTTTTTGTTCGTAAAAATATACTCGATGGGGTCTTCGATGCACATCACCACACAGGTCCGTTCGGAATTGATCAAATTAATAATCGATGCCAACGTGGTGGTTTTACCGGTACCCGTGGGACCGGTGATTAACACCAACCCGTTCTGCTTGCGCGCCAGGTCCGTAATCACCGGCGGAAGTTGTAACTCTTCAATAGAAGGGATGAATAAAGAAACCCGACGTAACGCCGCTTCCACGGATCCCCGCTGAATATGCACATTCACACGGAAACGGTCCATGCCGGACAGGGCCAAAGAAAAATCCAGTTCCTTATCCTGCTCAAATTTAACTTTCTGCGCTTCGGAAAGGACGCTATAAATCATTTCCTGAATTTGCTCACGACGGAGAGGCTCGACACTCAGAGGCACCAGACGCCCATCAATACGAAAAATGGGGGGAGTACTTTCAGTCAAATGCAAATCAGAAGCTTTTTGCTCAATAGTTAATAAAAGGAGTTCCCGCAGGTTAAGCATTTTTCCCATGAAAATCACACCAATTGATTAGCCCCGCCAGGTTGTTAGCAACCTAGCAGCGGGGCCTGTTGGCAATCCACTTGGCCACGCGGGCGATACCTTCCTGAATGCGCGCCTCCGACGTGGCAAAACTAAATCTTATATAATTGCAAGCGCCAAAGCCGTCGCCCGGAATCCCGGCTACCTTGACCTCATCCAACATCTGTTTGGCAATCACCGTCGCATCGCCTACTTTAGAAAAATCACAAAAAACGTAAAAAGCGCCTTCCGGTCGTATATAAGAAAGTGCCGTAATGCGGTCTAAACATTGCAGCATCAAATCGCGGCGCTTTTTAAAAATCGCGCACATTTGAGCTGTCGTCTCTTGAGAGGCTTTCAAGGCCTCCAGAGCCGCGGCCTGACTGATGGAAGTAGGATTGGAAGTCGAATGATCCTGGTATTTCTTAATATACTCCATGATCTCGACTGCCCCAGCCGCATAGCCGATACGCCAGCCGGTCATGGCATAAGCTTTGGATACACCATTGACTGTCAGCGTCAAATCAAAGATCTCACGACCCAATGAAGCTATCGAGGTAAATACATTATTATCATAAATCAACTTTTCGTAGATTTCATCACTAATCACATAAATCTTGTGCGCGACACAGATTTCGGCAATCCGGGCCAGCTCTTCTTTATGATACATCACCCCCGTCGGATTGGATGGAGAATTGATGATCAAAACCTTGGTTTTAGGCGTAATATATTTTTTTAATAAATCAGGTGTGATTTTAAACGCAGTGGCAGCATCCGTGGGAATAATGACGGCCTTCCCGCCTGCCGCCTTGACCATTTCAGGGTAGCTGACCCAGTAAGGAGATTGAAAAATCACCTCATCCCCATCGTCAACTAACACCTGGATGATATTAAATAAAGAATGTTTGGCCCCGCAGGACACAACGATCTGATTAGGTTTGTAGACAAGACCGTTGTCTTTTTGGAATTTAGCCGCAATAGCTTCGCGCAAATCCTGAGTCCCAATCGAAGGGGTGTATTTGGTAAATCCATTCTCAATAGCCTTGATGGCGGCTTGCTTAATAAAATCCGGCGTATCAAAATCCGGCTCCCCTGCCCCAAAATTGACCACATCATGCCCTTCGGCCTGGAGTTGCTTGGCCCGGGCCGTGATGGCCAGTGTGGTGGACCCAACAATATCTTTAACCCTGCGATTAACATGCAGCATAAAATCTCCTTCTAGACCCCGCCGCTAGTCGCTAACGACTGGCGGGGCTCCCTAGATCAAACTGCTATTCAAAAAGCAACCAGGCAGATGCCTGCTTTATTCGCCATTCCCACGGTTTTTTCACGGTCGATGATAAGGGTTTTTCCGGCTTCGATCGCCAAGCAGGCAGCTTTGACCGAGGCCATGACCTGGATCGTACGCGGTCCGATGACCGGAACGTCAAAGCGGCTGTCTTGTTTGGGTTTGGAGGTCTTGACAACCACCGCCCCCACGCGGGCGATTTTCCCGCCGCGGAGGATGGCACTGTCAGTGCCTTCCATCGCTTCAATAGCCACGATAGCTTTTTCTTTGACCACGACCGTCTGGCCGACATCCATGGCGCCCATTTGTTTGGCTATAGCAAGCCCGAAGGCAATGTCACCTAATTCACTTTCCGTCGGTCCTCGTTTGGTCAACGTGCCGCGGGGCGCTAAATATTTTTTTAATAAAAACGTGGAATCCAAAAGCGTCTGTCCTTCTTGTTTCAAACGCTCCGCTACCGCCGCAAAAATGGTGTCTGCCTTGCGATCGTGCAAGGCATCCGAAAGCGCTTGAAATGCCTCGTCTAATTGGACCGCCGGGTTAAATAAATTATCCTGTTTAACTTGACCGGCCATGATGACGTCACTGACCCCGGCCTGCCGAAAATACTCAAAAAGTTTTTTTAATTCCCCCACCTTGAAATACCTGAATTTATCGACGAAAAAATAGAGGAATGGCGAAGTGTCCCCCCAAACAGCCCCTGCGATGACCTTGTAGCCCTGCTCACGGGCGGCCCTGGCAAAAAGGAAAGGGAATTGCCTGTTACCCGCGATCAGGCCGATAATTTTTGAATTAGATTCCCGCTTTCGCGGGAATGACATAGAATTCTTTAGGAATGACATGTGGGATAAATTAGGAGATGCCACGTTTAGATGTTTGAATAAATTCGATAACCCGATGGATTTCGGGCACACCGTTTAACTGTTCTTGAACCTGTTGGATGGCATGAGTACGGTTTAAGCCGGAATTAAAAAGGATCTTAAACGCCCGGCGCAAAGCCATCTGATGGTCAGAAGGAATATCCGCGCGTTTTAAACCCACAATATTTAAACCCCTTAAAGTGGCAGGATTGCCATCCACTAAAGAAAACGGAGGCACATCCTGATTAACCTTGGAACAACCGCCGATCATAGACAAAAATCCCACTTTTGTGTATTGATGAATACCAGATAACCCGCCAATCACCGCCCGGTCTTCAATGGTCACATGCCCCGAAAGCCCCACATAATTCGCCAGCACACAATCATTACCTATGGTGCAATCATGGGCCACATGGGAGCAGGCCATAAACAAATTGTGGTTGCCTATACGCGTCGTCCCACCGCCTTCTATGGTGCCGGGATTGACGGTCACATATTCACGAAAAACATTATACTCGCCTATATTCAAGTAGACCACATCCTCCCGCTGATGTTTTCTATCCTGCGGCAAGCTGCCGATAACAGCTCCGGTAAATAACTGGCAGCCTCGACCTATGGTGGTATGTCCCTCAACCACGCAATGCGCGGCAATCTTGACATCCTCTGCAATCGTCACAGGGCCATCAATGACCGTAAAGGGGCCCACCGTCACATTAGACCCTAGTTTGACTTGGTTGCCCACTATCGCTGTTTGATGAATATTGTTAGCCATATAAATAATGATTTTCCAGATACGAAAACATCATATCCGCCTCAATCGCTATTTCTCCATTGACCCGCCCCACGCCTTTGACATTCGCCGTACGTTCCCGGTCGCGGATAATTTCAACCTCCAGCAACAGTTGGTCGCCGGGGACAACCACCCTACGAAACTTCACATCTCCAATAGACATGAATAAAGCTACTTTACCACGATGCGCACCACCGGTCAACACCACAACCCCCGCGGTCTGCGCCATGGCCTCAACCATAATCACTCCCGGCATCACCGGCCTCTGAGGAAAATGTCCCTGAAAAAAACCGTCATTCATCGTCACATTCTTGATGCCGACCCCTTTCTTGCCGGGCTCGATCTCAATGACCCTGTCAACAAACAAAAAAGGATACCGGTGAGGCAAAATTTTCATGATCTGATCAATATTAAAGACCCGTCCCTGGCCCGGCACTTCTACAGGCGCTATGTCCGGCGTTGCATATTTTTGACGCTGGGCGTCTATCTTTTTGATCAAAGCCCTGTTTAACGCATGCCCGCTCTTGGTCGCATACACAGCCCCTTGCACAGAGTAACCTAACAGAGATAAGTCGCCCACAATGTCTAAAACCTTGTGTCTCGCGCATTCATCCGGAAAACGTAATGTGTTCTGCACAACCCCCTTCTGTGAAATGACGAGTGTCGTTTTATAATCCGAACCACGGCCCAAACCCTGCTGGCGAATGTCCTGCACTTCGGATTCAATGCAAAAAGTGCGGGATGGGGCCAGGTCACGGGCAAAAGATACCGGATCAAGATCCAAGGAAAAAAATTGTGAACGCAATAAAGGATGGTCATAATCCAAGGTATAAGAAATTTGCAGTTTATCATGCGGCACAATCACAATCGTCGAGGTTTTATTGGCAACAACTATCGGCTCTTGAATAACAAAAATATTTTTATCCCCGGACTGTTCTACACAACCCACTGCCTGCAAAGCCTTTAAAAACTCCAGGCTGCTGCCATCCATGCCGGGCACCTCTTCGCCGTCTATTTCAACCATCAGATTATCAATACCCAAGCCCATTAAAGCCGCCATTAAATGTTCAATGGTACCAACACGCACCCCCTGATATTCAATAGCACTGCAACGGACGACCTTCACATCCATGACGGCGCTCGACAAAGAAACTTTAATCGACGGTTTGCCGGGTAAATCCGTGCGCACAAAACAAATGCCTGTATCCACCGCCGCGGGTTTTAGCGTCATGTGAACATTAACGCCGCTATGCAACCCGATACCGGAAAGTGTGACAGGACTTTTTATCGTTTGTTGCTTCATAAGAATTACTTTCTCAAATGATTCCTAGAATGGTGCCGTTTCCTTAATGTCTATATTAGAATAACGGCCTTCATTAAAATTACTTTCTTTTCTCCAACTCTTCTATACGTTTTTCCAAAGCTTTAATTCTTTCCACATACTTATCCAGCCTTTGGATGTGCGCATTATTTCTAAACGCGTTTTTGATCGGCTGGGCCGGAGATCCGAAAACCTGCTCACCCGCCCCAACAGACTTACTCACCCCCGATTGGGCCGCCACCACTGCCCCGTCGCCAATTTCTATATGCCCCACAAGACCTGCCTGGGCCGCCAAAATCACATGGTCCCCAATCTTCGTACTGCCGGCGATGCCCGCTTGAGCGACAATCAAACAATGTTTGCCGATAGTGACATTGTGCGCTATTTGTACCAAATTATCGATTTTTGTCCCCTCACCGATAACCGTTTTATCAAAACGCGCGCGGTCAATGGTGACGTTAGCCCCAATTTCCACATCATCCTCTATGACCACGCTGCCTACTTGAGGGATTTTCATATGTTTGCCATCAACCGTCACATAACCATAACCATCCGAGCCGATGACAGTCCCGCTGTGAATAATCACACGCCGACCTACAGAAACCTTCTCCCGCAAAATGACGTGAGGATACAGCAAACAGCCTGCTTTCAAATGCGTATCATGCCCCACATAACAGCCGGCATAAAGTACGCATCCTTCCTCAATGACCGCATTGGCCTCAACCACCGTATAAGGACCGACAGCCACATCCGTGGCTAATTTGGCTTTTGGGGAAATGACAGCGGTAGGATGGACACCACGGGGTTTATAGTCAGGGGCATCCTTTAAGAAATGGTTGACAACTTTCGAAAAACTTAAAGAGGGATTATCGACCCTAATAAGAGTTTTCCCCGGACAAGTAATCTGCCGGGGAACAAGAATGACACCCGCCTGCGTGTCAAGAAGCAACAACTCATATTTAGGATTACCCAAGAATGTCAGGTCATCTTTTTTGGCTTCTTTAATCCCTGAAAACCCGCTGACCAACCGTAAACCGTCACCAACAGCCTCCCCGTTGACCAACCGGGCTATATCAGCAACGGTCAAACGCATGACGGAGTAATTACTTCTTTGTATAGCTGTCATTTAAAGTCTTCATTACTTCTGGGGTGATATTAAATTCCGGTTCACCGTAAATCATCACCCGGTCATTAAGAACAAAAGTATACCCCTCCCTTTGGGCTATACCCGTAACGATTTTTTCAACTTCCTGAAGGATTTCACGCACTTTCTCATCGCGTCTCTTGGCAAGTTCCGTACGCTTCTCTTTATCAAAAGCGATCACCTCATTTTTTTGCTTTTCGATGTCCGCTTGCATTTTCACCTTTTCGGTCTCATTCATCAGGTCTAATTTGCCTTGGGCATCTCTAATTTTGGCGACCATGGCATCGCGCTCTTTTTGAAAAGCTTCGCCTTCTTTTTGTAAAACAGCATCGAATTCTTTGGTTTTTTGATAATTGTCAAATACCCGAGCTAAATCCACATAGGCAATTTTCAGATCTTTGGCGCAAGCCACGCCAATAATCATAAAACCAAAAATCACCGCTAAACTTAATACTTTAACTGCTTTCATAGAACCCTCCTGTTTATACTTTGACTGGACAATGGGAGAAATAATTAAACGATTAAAATCCGCGGCTGACGCTGAAATAAAATTTTCCGCTTTTGTTTTGCCCTTGTTCACTACTTAAAGGAAACCCGTAATCCAGCTTGATAGGACCAATAGGGGTCTTGACACGCAAACCGACACCGGCACCGGACTTAAGCCCGCCGGTCCCATAATCTCTGACTTTATCCCATACATTACCGATATCGTAAAATACAGCGCCTTTAATAATTTCAATAATGGGTACGGTGTATTCCACACTGCCGATCAAAATAGCATCACCGCCGATAGAATCCCCAGTATCGGAATCATGGGGCCCCACTGAGCGTTCATCATAACCGCGGATGGAGTCCTGACCGCCGGTAAAATATCGTTCAAAAATAGGCACATCCGGGGTATCCGGGTAAGCCTGAACCATCCCGGTGCGACCGCTAACCTGAAGTACCGTGGTGATATCATTGAATTTCAAAGGAACATAATATGCCCCGCTGGTTTGCAAACGGTAAAAATTCTTGTTCCCCCCTAAGGGGCCTCCAGCGATATCCGCGTTATTGGTATTAATCCAGCCTGTGGTAGGAGACATCTTGCTGTCACGGAAATCATTGGTCTCGCTAAAGCCTAAAGAAGAGATCAAACTATTTCCCACTTGCTCCTGTAAAGCCGCGGACTCACCCGCATTCATATCGCTAATATTAACATGTTCCAGGCGATAAACACCGCCTACGGAGAAATTATCATTAAAGCTCTTACCCAAACGCAAATCCCCGCCGATGGTTTTCTGAGTATAGGCATACCCGGTCGTATTATCATTAAGATTTTCCGTCAAATAGGCATCGAACCCTCCGGAAATCGGATGATCGAACAGCCAAGGTTCGGTATAACTCAATAAGAAACTACGCTGGACGGAACCGATTTGAGCGCGCAGACGTAAATCCTGGCCGCCACCGGTAAACGACGGCCAGTTGGCGATGTCAAAATTCTTCTGCTCAACCTCCACAAACCCGACTAATCTATCCACCGTGCTGTAACCACCGCCAAAGGAGAAGCTGCCGGTCTTGGCTTCTTTGACCTGCACCACCAAGTCTTTCAGGTCTTCCTGATTGGTGTCTTCAATGTCATAACCGACATCTTCAAAATAACCCAAATCTTTCAAGCGCTGCTTGGATACCCGTAATTTCGCCCCGTCAAATTGATCGCCGGGATACATGCGTAATTCGCGCCTGATAACAATGTCACGCGTATGGGCATTGCCCTGGATCTTGATTCTATTAATATACACCAACTTCCCTTCCTTAATAGTAATCTTAACATCCACCTTACCTGTTTCGGTGTTAAAAGAAGTCGCTTCTTCCACATTGGCGGAAATATAGCCGCGATCAAAATAAGCCTCGCGGATATGGGAAATATCTTCTTCCATTTTTTCATGGCTAAAAACATTGCCCTCTTTCAAATTTTTAATATGGCTTTTAATATCATATTCCGAAAGAATGGCATTGCCATTAAAACTGACATCTCCTACATAATAACGTTTACCCTCTTGGACGGTGACATTCACATTGACTAACCCCTGATACAAGGGCTCTATCTGGTAGGTGGCTTTAGCGTCGATAAACCCATTTTTTTCATAAAACGACTGAACGGCTGTCATGTCTTCTTCCAAAACATCTTCTTTCAGAAGTCCTGAGCCAAACATCCAGGCCCATCGGGATTTCATGGCCTTAATGATACGTTTGTCCGGATAAGCGGTATTGCCATACACATAAATGTGCTTGATCTTGACCCTGTATCCCTCGCGAATGATAAAATGCAGGCTGGCTTTATTGGTCACCTCATCCACAAAAGTTTCCACATCCACCTTCACCTGGGTCAACCCTTTTTTCTTATATAAATCCTCAATCATATTAATATCATCTTTCAAGGTCTTATTATCGAGGAACTTGTCCTTTTTCGTTTTCATTTTGTTCTGTAAAACCCGCTTATTATAATAGCGGATTTTAGAAAATGTTATCTCATCGACTATCGGTTTTTCCTTTAACCTCACAATCACTTTAAAGCCGCCATCTAAATCTTCATGATCGATTTGCACATCAGAAAAATGCCCGGTATTGTACAAACGTTTTAAATCATCGCTCACCACGGCTTCCTGATAGTCTTCTCCCACACGGGTTTTAATCTTAGATAAAATTTGGGCTATCCCTATAGATTTATTGCCCTGAATGTCAATGGCTTTGACAACCTTAGGGGCAGGCGCCGCTTCAGGCATGGGCGGGGCTGCAGGGGCAGACTGAGCCGCAGAAGCAGACGAGGTTTCAGGCTGTGCCTGATCGCTTGGCTTTCCCTGCGGTTGCTCCGCTTTCGGGGATGATTTCTCCTGAGCATCCAGTGCCGCTTTAACAGTAGAATTATCCCCAACCGCTTGAGCAAAAATAATTTTTGTGTGTAATAAAAAGACACTAATGGCAATAAAAGTGATAAATAAGATTTTATTCTTTAGCATGGCTCAATTATAGGTTCTGCGTATTAGACTGTCAACCTACATCCTGACTTTTTTGATAGATCATTGTCCCTTATTCGTGATGGACCATTTCCAAATTGGTAAATTTGACAAATTCCTTAAAAAATTTCATTCTGACCGTACCCGTGGGGCCGTTACGCTGTTTAGCGATGATGGCCTCAGCAATGCCGCGATTTTCATCTGTCGGGTTGTAATACTCTTCACGCATCAAAAGCACCACCACATCCGCATCCTGTTCAATGGCGCCGGACTCACGCAGGTCGGAAAGTTGCGGCCGATGGTCCTGACGGCTTTCCACCGCGCGTGAAAGCTGGCTGATGGCAATCAACGGGAGATTGAGCTCGCGGGCCAACGCTTTGAGCGAACGGGAAATTTCCGAAATCTCCTGCTGACGACTTTCGGCTTTGAGGTGCCCCTGCATCAGTTGCAAATAATCCACGACCACCAGGCCAATGTCATGAGCGCTCTTTAAACGCCTGGCCTTGGCCCTTAACTCCAGCATGGAAATCGCCGGGGTATCATCAACGAAAATAGGCGCATTGGACAGGCGCCCGGCCGCTTTCGTCAGTAACGGCCAGTCCGACGGCGAAAGAAATCCGGTGCGGACTTTATGGGCATCCACCTGGGCTTGAGAACACAACATACGCTGAACTAATTGTTCCTTGGACATTTCCAGAGAAAAAACAGCCACCGGAATATTGTGTTCGAGACAGGCGTGCTCAACAATAGATACGGCAAAAGCACTTTTACCCATCGAAGGCCGTCCGGCAATGATAATCAAATCTGATTTTTGTAAGCCGGACGTCTTGCTGTCGAAATCCGTAAATCCCGTAGGGACGCCGGTGATAGATTTCTTATGTTGATATAATAGGTCGATGTTCTCAATAGTACCTTTAATAATCTCTTTAATATGAACGGCCTGCTGCTTTTGCTTGGCATCGGCAATTTCAAAAATCAGCTGTTCGGCGGAATCGACCAACTCATCGATATCAACGTTAGTCCCATAACTTTTACTGATGATTTCGGTCGAGTTTTTGATGAGCTTACGCTGGATGCCTTTTTCCTTAACAATGTCCACATAATACTGGGCGTTGGCCGCCGTAGGCACAAAATCCGCCAGCTGTGTGAGATAGGAAATGCCGCCTAAAGACTCCAGCTGTCCGTTATTTTTGAGCCAATCCGAAAGAGTAATGATGTCCACGCGCTTGCGCTGGGCATAAAGTTCGCGCACCGCTTCAAAAATCTTCTGATGGGCGGTTTCATAAAAATAAAAGCTATCGAGATGTTCAATAGACACCCCGATAGCTTCTTCGGAAATCATCATGGCCCCTAATACCGCTTTTTCAGCATCGATATTTTGAGGCAGGACTCTTATTTCTTCGTGACCCATAAGCGGACCTTGGCAATCACCTGCGGATGAAGTTTCACTCCGATTTCAAAAATACCCAACTCATCGATGGTTTTTTCAAGAACCAAAGATTTTTTATCAACCTTATGATTTTCCGCTTCCAGGGCCTGGAGGATTTCGGTCTCTGAAACCGCTCCATAAAGTTTTTCCTGATCATTAACTTCAACGGCAAGGGTCAGGGACACCTTGCTTAAAATTTCCGCTTGCTGTTGGGCTAATTTTTTCTGCTCTTGGAAAGCAGCCAAGCGTTTAGCTTTTTCTCTCTCGATGCGTTTGACATTGCCCTCAGAAGCTGTAATGGCGAGCTTACGAGGAAACAAATAATTGCGGGCATAGCCGTCCTTGACTTTAATAACGTCCCCCACTGCCCCCAACTTTTCAACATTTTCCATCAGAATGATATTCATATTTTTCCTTGTGTTTAAAAAATCTTACTGTCGTTCTGAACAAAGCGAAGAACCTTTAGACATCTGTTAAGATCCTTCGCCAGTTGGCTCAGGATGACGTTCAACATAATGTTGAACGTCATTTTCTCTTGGCAGAGCCAACGGGTAGCAGACCCAAAAAACGGGCCCGCTTGACCGCGATGCTAATCTGGCGCTGCTGGGTCGCACTGGCACTGGTCAGGCGACGTGAAAAAATTTTCCCGCGCTCGGTCAAACATTTTTGTAAAAACGCAACATTCTTGTAACTGATGTCCGTACCCTTGGGGATAGACATCCGCGGCGTTCGCGGTGTACGACGGGCAGCTTGCCCTTGACCGAAAGCATTATCGCCGTCTTTTCTAAACGGCTTCTTCTCTCCTAGACGTTTTTTAAATTTTCTTTCCATAACTAATTATTCCTCCCAAGCTATATCTTCCGGAGATATAACCGTATCCTGGTCCCCGGCGTCTTTGGCCGCGGGTTCAGGGCTTGTCGGTGTTTCACTTTTGACGGGCCCGCCCAAAAACTGGATGCGTTCGGCCCGTATATCGATGGTGCTGCGTTTTTGACCGTCGCCGGTCTCCCATGAGCGACTTTGCAAAATACCTTCCACAAACACCGCTCTGCCTTTTTGCAAATACTGATTGCAAATTTCCGCCTGCTTGTCCCAAGCCGTCACCGTCACAAAACAGGTATCTTCCTTTAATTCACCGCTACGGTCCTTAAACTTACGGTTGACGGCAATGCGTAAATTGGTCACTGCTGTGCCATTGGGCGTATAACGCAATTCCGGGTCTTTGGTTAAATTCCCAATCAACAAAACTTTGTTTAAACTTGCCATACCAATACCTCCATCCGTACTGCGGGGCCTGTCTCGGCCTTGACGTTAAGGTGCTCCTAATTGAAACGCGTACGTCACAGCCTTAGCTCTCGGGGTTTTCCCTTAACTGGCCCTTGGGGCCGTCACCGTCCGCTCCTTAACATCAAGTCCAAGCCACCCGCCGCAATTAAGCGTTTTAGGCATCCACTTTTATAGTTAAAAAACGCAATATCTGTTCATTGAGACGCAAAATGCCCTGTAATTTAGCCACGGCAAGACCTTGGGCTTCAAAATTCAATAGATAATAAGTGCCTTCAATTATTTTCTTAATAGGAAAACTCATCTTATGGCGATCCAGCCACATCTGGCTGTTGCCGAGTTTGATCTCCGATTTCACCAAGGCGTCCGCCACCTGTTTGGCGATTTCGTCCCTGGTGCCTTGCGGCATGTGCGCGTCAATAATATAAACTAATTCGTACTTGTTCATTACTTTTCCCTTCCTTAAAAATTAATTAAACCGGTTCATCGCCACTGGCGCACCTTCGGTCACCCAGCATGTGACACAGTCTAGTGCATGATTAATAAGATCCGGCAACGCCTTTTTCTGTGCCGGAGTAAAATTAGTTAACACATAATCTACCGTATCCTCGATACCTTGAGGACGGCCGATCCCCATACGGAGACGACAAAATTGGTTCGAGGCTATCTGCCCGATAATAGATTTTAACCCATTATGTCCTCCGGCACTGCCCGAAGGCCGCAAGCGCACTTTCCCAAAGACAAGAGACAAATCATCGCAAATAACCAAAACATCTGCCAGCGCTATACCTTGGCCGTCGACCAGCTTCTTTAAACTCAAGCCGGAATTATTCATAAAGGTCATCGGCATCAACAAAGAGCATGCACAATTTTCAATTTCAGCTTTCGCCAAGAGACCTTGGACTGTCGCCGAATGCCGCCAGGAAGCTTTATACCTTGCCGCTAAAGCATCCAGGACCAAAAAACCAAAATTGTGGCGGGTCCATCTATATTGTGGCCCGGGGTTCCCAAGGCCTACGATCAATTTTTTCATGAGATCCTTCGGCTATTGCCTCAGGATGACCCCGCCATGGCGGGGTCACTTTTTAGGTTCTTCCTTCTTGGCCGCTTCACCGGCTTGAGCTCCGGCTTTTCCAGCGGCGGCATCAGCGCCCTCTTCCTTCTTCTTTTCCTTCAACACTTCAGGTTCAGCACCTGCAGCGGCCGCTTCAGTTTCCGCAACAGGAAGAGCGACTTCTTCACGTATGGAACCTGCCACAGTAATGACGACCGATTCCGGGTCATGCTTGGTACGAACACCCGCAGGCATCAGCAAATCCTTGACGAAAACAGAATCATGCACGCCCAAATTTGCAACGTCCACCTCCAAATGGTGCGGGATATTTGTCGGTAAACAGATAACATCCAACTCCCACATTAAATGTTCCAAAGTCCCGCCGTCACGCTTGACGCCCACCGCTTCGCCTTTGGGGAGAATTTTAACTTTAATTTCAATTTCTTTGTCGAGGGAAATACGGTTAAAATCAATGTGAATGACTTCGTCCGTCACCGGATGAAGTTGAACGTCCTTGATGATCGCAGGGAAATCCGAAACTTTCTTTCCCTCGTCCACCAAGTTCAAATGGAAAATCAAACTTTCTCCGGCGTGTTCATGGTAAATACGGTCATAGGATTTACGGTCCGCCTGGATGTTGGTCGGTTTCGAACCCCCGCCGTAAACAATCCCCGGGATGAAATGCGAACGGCGCACCTGGCGCGCTCTTGCAGACCCCGTATTTTTTCTGATTTGAACATCAAAATTAATTTGTTCCATTTTGTTTCCTTTTTGTTGTTAGTATTTCACCCCCGCCTGTGGCCACCGCATTTTGCGGGGCAAGCGGGGTTTCGCCTATGGCTCAATTCCTGATTTCTTCAAATAAACTGCTGATTGATTCCGCGTTATGGGTACGCGCAATGGCCTCAGCCAAAAGCGGAGCAATCGACAACTGTTTAATTTTTGGGTTTTGGGCCCCGTCTTTAAAAGGAAGACTGTTGGTGATAACGACCTCCAGCAATTCCTTACTGTTGGCGATCCTTTCCTTGGCCGGTCCGGAAAGCACCCCATGACTGGCGGCCGCGTAAATGCCTTTAACTCCGTAATTCTTGAGGGCTGCCACCGCATCAACCAAAGAACTGGCCGTGGCAATGATATCATCCACCAACACCACATTCTTGGCCTTGACATCGCCCAAAATATGCATGACTTCGGTTTTTTCCGGTGACATGCGTCTTTTGTCGACGATGGCCAGCGCCGCATGTAGACGGTTAGCATAGGCCCGGGCCATTTTAATACCCCCCACATCGGGTGAAACAATCACCATGTCCTCGATCTTCCTCTCTTTGAAATATTCCGAAATCACATTGATGGCATACAAATGGTCCACCGGAATATCAAAAAAGCCCTGCAGTTGACTGGCATGCAAATCCATCGTCAAGACGCGGTTAGCGCCGGCCGCCACAATCAAGTTAGCTACGAGCTTGGCGGTAATCGGCACGCGTGGCTGGTCCTTGCGGTCCTGGCGCGCATAGCCATAATACGGAATGACCGCCGTAATACGGTCCGCGGAAGCGCGCCGCGCAGCATCAATCAAAATCAAAAGCTCCATCAGATTATCATTGACCGGAGGGCAGGTCGGCTGCACGATAAAAACATCCTGTCCGCGAATATTCTCTTTGATATGGACACGAATTTCACCTTCGCTAAAACGCCCGACAAAAACCTCGGTCTGTTTAATCCCCAGTTTCTGGCAAATCTCCTGTGTCAACAAAGGATTGGCGTTGCCTCCAAAAATCGATAATTTTCGCATATGATCCTAGCCTCATTAAATTTTACGAATAACCCGCGCCGGAACACCCACCGCCAGTGTCCCCGCAGGAATGGTTTTGCCCCGGGCCACGACAGAACCCGCACCCACAACCGCTCTGGCGCCGATGTGTGCAGGAGCAACCAACATCGCCCCTGAACCTATAAACGCCTGGTTGCCAATAAAAGTTTTGTTTTTATTGACCCCATCAAAATTAGCCGTCACGACCCCCGCGCCGATATTGGCCTTCTGGCCTACGAGGGCATCCCCCAAAAATGAAAAATGCTTAACAAAAACCCCGCGGCCAATCGATGTACGCGAAACTTCCGCAAAATTCCCTATTTCCACCCCATCGCTAATGCGCGTCCCCTGACGTATACGCGCCAAGGGCCCGATGGTGCAATTACGGCCGATACGTACATCCGCATGAATAACACTCATCGGATATATGATCGTGTCCCTGCCGATAACAACCCCGTCTTCAATATAGGTGGTGAGAGGATCTACAATGGTCACTCCCCCCAACATGTGCCTGCTTAAAATTCTCTGCCGGATAATCCACCCGGCCTGGGCCAAATCTTCCCGTGTATTGACACCGAAAGCCACCGACGCCTCCTGAGTTGTTAATGTCGCGACATCCTTACCCCTGGCCAACAATAGTTCGATGACATCCGTCAAATAAAATTCTTTTTTCTTAGGGTTCATCCTGACTTTTCTTAAAGTTTCGAATAAGGCTTGAGCCCTAAAACAATACACACCGACGTTGATTTCTTTTATTTTATCCTCGCCAAACGAGGCGTCTTTCTGTTCACGGATGGCCAACAACTGACCTTGGGGCGAGCGCACGATACGGCCGTAACCATGGGGATCATCAATATGTGCCGTCAGGACGCTGGCCGCGGCTTTTATTTGATGATGCTTTTTTAAAAGCGCGGCCACGATGGTCTTAGACAATAACGGCGTGTCCCCGCAAAGTATCAGGACGTTCCCACGATAATTCTTAAAATGAGACGCGCAACGCATGACCGCATCCCCGGTGCCGAGCAGTTTCTCCTGGCAGACACATTCACATCCGTCACCGACGAGAGCTTTGACGGCTTGGGCGCCGTAGCCCGTCACCACATACGTTTTCAAAGATCGCAAACTATGGACAATATCCAAAACATATGCCAACAAAGGCTTGCCGCAGATTGTGTGCAGCACTTTCGGAATTGCGGATTTCATCCTTGTGCCGCGGCCCGCCGCCAAAATAATCGCTCTAAAATCGCCCATAATGTCCCGCAAATCTTAAATTGCCCAGTCAGGATTCGAACCTGAACAACGAGATCCAAATTCTCGGGTGCTACCATTACACCACCGGGCAGTAGGGGCCGACTTTATGTCGGCCCGTTGACTAAGGCGGACACAAGATCCGCCCCTACAAAGTACTGACCACAAAAACCTGGTTGTAACGCCTGTCAAATTTCCCCCGGAGGCTTAAAGCATGCTTTTGTGACTGTACTAAAGCCAAAACCGACGGGCCGCTGCCGGAAAAACAGACACCGGTGGCACCTGCGTCGAGCAATTTCCTCTTCAAATAAAAAAATTCGGGCCTCAGCGACAAAATAACAGGCTCCAAGTCATTGGATAAAGCCCCTGCCAGCCCCTTGATATCCCCTGTTCTTAAAAAGGGAAGCAAAATATTAACATTATCCTTTTTGTTTGTCAATTTTAATTTAAGACGGGTAAAAACCTCTGCCGTGTACATTTTAACCCGAGGTGTCACAAGCACATGCCACAACTTGGTCCTTGCCTTCAAAGGCTCTATCAGGTCCCCCCGGCCGGTGCCTAAAGCAAAAGAACTATTATATAAAAAGAAAGCCACATCGCTGCCCAGGCGTTGGGCATACCGTACTAATTGTTTGGTATCTAACCCCAAAGACCATAAACGGTTTAGCCCCATTAAGACAGAGGCCGCATTGCTGGAGCCTCCGGCTAAACCTGCTGCCACAGGTATATTTTTAATAATATTTATATCTATACCGCTCTTCACATGGAAATTTTCTTTGAGAAGTGCTGCTGCTTTAAACGCCAAATTCCTGGAGTCCTGCGGGACTTGAGGATGATCGCATCGGACGCGTATTTGACCGCCGGCATAAGGTGTCAGGGTCATACGGTCGGCTAAACTGATACGCTCAAAAACAGTTCTTAATTCATGAAAGCCATCAGGCCGCTTTTCGAGAACATCGAGAACAAGATTTAATTTAGCCGGCGAGAGGACTGTGAGGCGATCCATTTTTCCACTTCTCTGATTTTTTGGTGTAGGGCGTTTTGATGGGGCTCCAAATCCAAAGATTTGCGCCAGAATTGACAGGCCCTGACAAAATCTTTTTGGGCCTTATACACATCTCCCATATGTTCATAGAGCAAAGGGTCCTGAATATACGTCGCCGCCTTCTGCAGGGCCCTTAAAGACTTGGTGTACATCCCTTTTTTATAAAGCACCCATCCTAAACTGTCATAATAAGCGCCGTTGATAGGATCGATTTTAATAGCACGACGCACCATGTTGAGCGCTTCGTCTAAATGGACGCCCGCTTCGGCATACATATATCCCAAAGAATTAAGCGCCTCATCGTTATCCGGCTGAAGTTCTAACACCCGGCGGAATGTCTCTATGGCTTTGGAGAGGTCATTATTATCCGCGTAAACTGAGCCCAATAAATAAAGAGCGGTCATATTGTCCGGCTCAAGCTTGATAATTTTCAAAAATTGTTCAATCGCCTGGGGCAACTTGGCCTGAGCATAATACAACTGGCCCAGATACAGGTATATGTCCGTATTCGCAGGTTCATTTTGGGCCGCGTATTTGAGAAGAATTTCATATTCCGATGCTGCTAAATCATATTTATGTTCCGAAGAATAAATGAGGGCGAGTAGATAATGCGCCTGGGATTCCTGAGGGGCCAGGCGTGTCACTGTTTTTAATTGGGTTGCGGCTTGATCGATCGCCCCCAAGCGCAAATAATAAGCCCCCAGTTTTAATCTGGGGGCCGCTTCCAAACCATTAGCCTTAACGGACTTTTTATATTCGGCGATCGCCTCGGGGGTTTGATCGTTGAGATCATAACAAACAGCCATCATGTAATGCGCCAGGCCACGGGCTTGAGCCTCCAAAGTCAATCCCCAAGCGCATGAAGGCGTGATTATCACCACCAGCCAACAACATAAAACGGCCGGCATCGCCGACAAGCGTTGCCCCAAAAGCATACACGCCTCCTCCAACAGAGTCCCGCTGTTTGTCCTAACAGGACAAGCGGGGCAAATTAACGGGTGGCTCTCTTTTTAAGATGGCGTAAAGCTTTGCGTAATTTTTTACGCTTGTGGGTCCGAATTTTGATCAGTTTTCTTTTTCTTCCGCAGGGCATAGAGTATACCTTCCTTTATTACTACTGTCATTCCCGCGAAAGCCCCGCCTCTGGACGGGGCCCCGCCAAAGGCGGCGGGAATCTAATAAATCAGCTTATTCAGAGAATATTCAATAATTCCCTCAGCTCCCAATTCCTTGAGCTCGGGAATGATCCTCCGGACAGTCCCCTCATCAATGACTGTTTCCAACGCCACCCATTGGTCGTTGACCAAAGGCGAAATCGTCGGGTTACGCAAGGCTGTGAGTGTTTTTAAAACCTTGTCTAAATTCTTGCGCTGCACATTCATCTTAAGACCTACCATGTTTTTCGCCTGTAAAGCCCCTTTGAGAAGCAGGATAATCTGCTCCATTTTTTTCTTTTTCCAGGGATCTTTGAGGGCTTTTTTGTTGGCGATAAACTGGGTGGTAGATTCGCACAAAGTATCGACGATGCGCAATTTATTGGCGCGCAGGGAAGAGCCCGTTTCGGTCAGCTCAACGATGGCATCCACTAAACCCGTGGCCACCTTGGCTTCGGTCGCCCCCCAGGAAAATTCCACATCGGCACTGACTTTGTGTTTAGCTAAATATTTTTTGGTGACATTGACGACTTCAGTCGCGATTTTCTTGCCCTGCAAATCTTTGACCGATTTAATAGACGAGGCTTCAGGGACCGCCAAAACCCAGCGGACTTTATTACTGGTTTGTTTGGCGTACAAAAGCTCGGCTAGGGACACCACCTGCGAAGAATTTTCTTCGATCCAATCAGCTCCGGTAATCCCGCAATCTAGGGTTTCATCCTCCACATAGCGGGACATTTCCTGGGCGCGCAACAAGACAGGGTCAATTTCATCGTCGTCAATTTGAGGAAAATACGAACGCGTGGACACCACGACCTTAAACCCCGCCTTCTCAAACAAGGCGGCCGTCGCGTCCTGCAAACTACCTTTGGGCAATCCTAATTTTAATTTCTTCATAGTCGCCAATTATATCCTCCGCTGGATGGTATGTAAAGTCATTTTCCAATTGAAGAAGCAAGCCTCACGTTTTAGGCTTCCAAAAATTTTTTCACGGTAATATCCGCTTGTTTTAAAATAACTCTAAGCGTGCCTTGAGCATACCCCCCGGATGATTGGGAATGGTCGTGCGATGACATGTGGCAGGATTCCACCAGATTTCATGGCTGCCGGCGGCTGGACGGTCAAATTCAAAACCCAGACGACGCAGCTTTTGAATAATTTTACGGTAATTAAAGCCGCCTAGAATGCCCATTAAGCTACCCCGACAGCCAATGACATATCCAATGTTTTAATAATTTTATTTTTGATTTTATCAGGGAGCTTGCCTTCATGTTGCTTATACGAATCAATCAACTTGCGTGCCACATCACGGGCAATTTCAAGAGTTTCATTAATTGTGCGTCCCTGGGCAACAAGGCCGGGCAGATCATTACTGGTAGCCAAATAATATCCCTCTGGTAATTTTTCAATATGTATGGAAAAAACTACTTCATTCATACGCTTTGCCTCCATTTAAAGTATGGTATACAAACTGTAATGCTTATATTTTACCCTGTACTTTACAAATTTCCACCCTTTTGTGAAATCCCCAAAAACTGACGCAAGTCACTTAACGGCCAGACACTGATAATCACCGGCACAAAGCCGGGGGCGTTTCGCAATTGCGCCAGCTGTGCAGGGTCGAGATGGAATGTAATTCCTTCTCTGTCATTCCCGTTCCCTTCTTTGTCATTCCCGCGAAAGCGGGAATCCATTTTAGTCTGTAAATTCATATGCGCAGGCGTCAAATCAATCCCGCCTTTTTCCCCCATCATCGCCAAGTCGCCGGCGGATTGGGCAAAAGCCCGGCGTTGCCTTTCCTTTTCCCTGGCTTGCTGCAATGCAACTTCTCTTTTCGCTCTAATCAAAACTCCCCCCAATGTATTCAATATTGAATCTACTTTACCTCTCCATTGCCAATCCAACGCCAAAATGCTTATGGAGCCTCCGGGCTCATTTATCATCCGCAGGGAAAGGCCTTCTAATTGATCAACGACTTCTTCTAACGGCTGAATCATTTCCCCAGCGTTCTCATTGGTCATTTCAGTGGTGACATTACCGCGTTTGTGCACTTCTATCCCCGGACATTTCTTCAATTTGTCCAAGATTCTTTTAAAATCATTTTGGGCTTTATACAATTCAAATATCCGGTACATGTCCAAACCTTGTGCACCCGGCACTAAATGAAGACCTTCAATGGGAACATCCCTTTGAGAGTCTAGTAAAATCACCTTTACCCGGACTTTTGAAAATTGAGGAGGGAGCCCTTGGTCAATATATGCCGCCATTCCCCCTTCCCTGACAAGGTTGGCGGCATGCCCAATACCGCCGGGCAACGGAAGCCTTATGCCGTCTGCAAGCTGGGTAACTTCGACAACTGAAACGCCTGGAATGCCCCATAATCCCATCAACACGGCCGTCAAACAAGAAATAGACCAGCAGTTCCAGCTTCTATTAGATACCAGTTTGGCAATTGATGTGCTTTCTGGAATGTAAACATATTCTTTGACAATGATCGTCTGAATTAAGCGTGTGGCATCAGACTTGAGCCAGAATAATTCCTCCTTCATGTTTTTCGCTGATAATTCTTTATATTGGTTTATCATCCATGCGGAAATATCCCCAAATAAATCTGACGTTTCACCGGTCTTTAGCTTCAACCATAGACCGGACAAAGACGGAAAATCACGATTTAATTTATTAAAATCAGGGTCGAGCATTCCCCGAAAATAACTGTTAAACATTTCCTGAAGTAACTTCATTCCTCTGTAATCCCATTTGATCTTATAATATTTACTGTCCTGGGAGAGAATAGCATTCAATTTCGCCACGTCAAATCCAGCCACAGCCAAAATAGCATCCAAAAAGGCCGAGAATTGGACATTATAATCCTCTTCAAGCGTTTCAACATCTAGGGCCGTTGCATCAATATTATATTTTTTTGCACGTTCAGGTGATACGGACAAGCCTGTATTGCTGATATCAAACGGTTTTTGCAGTTCTTCGGCCAGCCGCTCTTTGACAAAACCGAAGAGCCAGGGGAACTTCTGACGGAACCGAAGGCCCACTTGAACTTCCAGAGAAGGATTGCTTAAAATATTCCCCTCATTAAATTTCAGGACAACATGCCCGCACAGATCGTCCCAATGCAGGCCCCGTTCCTGGTATTCTTTTTGGGAAGTTACAAAAATTTGGTAATCCGCCTCTCGATGGGAGTTGACCGGCACCACTTTATTATAGCTATTACGGATATGAACAATAAACGGCCTATCCCCTTGTGGCGTCTGGACCTGCACAGTCCAATAAACCTGATTCACAGGCTCGCCTTCTGTCCCAGGCTCACTATTGATGGGCATTGGTTGAGGTTTGTTAGGGACCTTCATTTCTTCAGCCGCTTGCCTTAATATCCTGCTGATTTCCGCATAAATAAAAGAAAATTTCCTGTCGATATTTAAAAACTTTTCAAGTGGTTTGCCGGAAATCTCATCAAATCCCCAATCATTCCAATGGTCATAGTATAAATCCGTGGTGTAAAATTTGGGCGTAAAGGCGCGTGTATCATCCAGATACCCGCCCTCCTGAAGGTTTCTGATGATCTCTTGGGAAAGTCGTTGATCCTCTTCTTCTATCGATGTCCCTTTTCCCTTAGGCGGCACACCCTCAAATACGACCCCAGCCAAAACAAAAGCATCTAACCTCAGATGTCCCCTGCCATCGGTATATTTCATCGCCCGGTCCCCCTTACCCAATGGGGAGCTTGCCCCTGCTTTCAGATTAATGCCCACGCCCAGAGGATCAAGTCGCTCGACCAAATAATCGTTCTGTCCCGTTTGCGCATTTTGGCTGTCTACCTTTAACCATCCATTGTCTCTGATCCACAAACCCTAACTCCGAATTAAAAAGGTAAAAAAGAGAAGAAAAAAAGATACCTCCGACGTAAAATGGTGTTTGCGAGAACATCATATACATTCACCCAAAGGGTGAAAAACGGAGGCAATATGAA
>Ga0182027_10002789_pt1 | contig 28048 bp, 25 predicted proteins | sample 712E1DmetaG_FD_121300 | JGI IMG/M metagenome (GOLD analysis project Ga0182027, IMG submission 121300) | Permafrost microbial communities from Stordalen Mire, Sweden - 712E1D metaG (Illumina Assembly) | ecosystem: Environmental > Terrestrial > Soil > Wetlands > Permafrost | place: Sweden...
CTCCGCCATGACCAATTATCCGCTGGTGCTCAAGGACATCACCAACAACTCCCAAATCGCGGGCGCGGCGCCGTTTATTGTCGGCGAGGTGGTGATGCAAACGGAGAAAAGCGTGGACGACTCGAACTATGCCCCGGGGATCCTGGATGGAATTGATCCGGCCGCCGAGGGCGGCGTGACCGTGCTGGCCAGCAGCATGGTCCGGGGCAAATTCGATGTGGAGGACAAGGGCATCCTGGTGGGGATTGACCTGGCCGATGAACTGAACATCCGCCTGGGCGACCGTCTGGCGGTGTATTCGGGGCGAAGCCTGAAAAAGATGGCCAACGCCGCGAGCAAGACCAACGAGGAGCGGGTCCTGCCGTCGGAATTCACCGTGCGGGGGATTTTTGATGTGGGCTTCCCCGTGTACAACCGAACCCATCTGGTGGCGTCGCTGGAGGACGCGGGCCGCCTGTTTGACATGCCGGAGGATGGGGTGACCGGAATCAAGGTGAAATTGCGGGACGAATTCCGGGCGGACCAGGTGGCGGCGGAGTTGCAGACCGCGCTCAAGGAACCCCTGCATTTTATGACCTGGCGGGAGGAATCCCCCGATATATTTGACGCGCTCGCGGTGGAGAAGAACATGATGTTCATCCTGCTTTTCTTTATCATGATCGTGGCGGCGTTCGGGATTGTGAGCAGCCAGATCACGTTCGTCGTCCAAAAAACCCGCGAGATCGGGATTCTCAAGGCGCTGGGCGCCACCAACGCGCAGGTGCTGGCGCTGTTCCTGAGCCAAAGCGTGATAGTCGGCATCCTGGGTGTGGGCCTGGGGTTTGGCCTGGCCAATCTGGCGTTGCGCTATCGCAATGAGTTTCTCCATTTTATGCGGGAAGTGACCCATACCCAGTTGCTCCCCGCCTCCATCTACCAGGTCTATGAGCTGCCGGCTTCGATTGAGACGGGCGACGTTTTGTTGATATGCGGGACGGCGTTTTGCGCCTGTGTCCTGGCCGGGCTGTTCCCCGCCTGGACGGCGAGCCGCCTGCAACCGGTGGAGGCGTTGCGCCATGAATGAGGCCCGCCCGGAACCGTCGGCGGCAGCCCCGGAGAGCGCGCGCGGGCCGATCCTCACCGCGCGCGGCGTGCGCAAGTCCTATTTCATGGGCGGGCGCGCGCTGGAAGTGCTGCGGGACATTGAATTGACGGTGCGGCGCGGCGAGTTCCTGGCGGTGCGCGGGGCGTCCGGGGCGGGGAAAAGCACGCTGCTGCACCTGCTGGGGGGGCTGGACCTGCCGAGCGCGGGAGAGATTATATTTGACGGATCGGACCTCCGCGCCCTGCCCGCCCGCGCCCTGGCCCGGCTGCGCAACCGCCGCGTCGGTTTCGTTTTCCAGGCCTATCATTTGCTGCCCGAATTGACCGCGCTGGAAAATGTGGCGCTGCCGGCGCGCATGGCGCGGGTCTCGCCGGGGGACGCCGCGGAGCGGGGGCGGGGCCTGCTGCAGCGGGTGGGTTTGGGCGCGCGCCTGGAGCACCGGCCGGGCGAATTGTCCGGCGGGGAACAACAGCGGGTGGCCATCGCCCGCGCGCTGATTAACGAGCCGGATTTGATCCTGGCGGATGAACCGACCGGCAACCTGGATTCGCACACCGGCGAGGAGATCATCCATTTGCTCTGCGCGCTGCGTGCGGAGCGGCGGGCGACGCTGATCATGGCCACGCATGACGCCCGGATCGCCGCGCGCGCCCCGCGGGCGGTGGAGTTGGTGGATGGAACCATGGCGGCAGTTGGAGACCCTTCCCAAACTCAGATACTGCTGTAACTCGTTGAAAACCAACAGGCAGATTTTTGGACAGAAGGCAACCGGAAACAGATCTCACCGGATATGCCGAAGAAAATCCTCCAGTTCAACCCCTCCGTCGCGCAAAACTCCTTTCAGGGTGTAGCGATCCACCTCCGCATGGAACGGAAAGACAATCCTTCGTCCATCCGGGTGCTCCATTTTGACGTGGCTTCCCTTGCGATGGATTTCCAGAAAACCCAGCCGCTGCAATGCAGTCAACACCTGCCGTCCAGAGAGCAACGGCAACTTCATATTGTCAGCTCGACAACCTCCCGCTCCTTGTTCGCGGCCAACTCAGACGGGGATGGCTCCAAATACAAATCAATGGCTTCCCGGACATTCTTCAACGCCTCCTCGCGGGTCTTGCCCTGCGACCAGCAGCTTTTCAGGGACGGACAATGCGCGACAAAGTAGCCGTCCTCGCCTGGCTCAATGACAATTTTCAGGTTCACAACAGGAATTTCGTCCTTCGGCTCCGAGTTTTCAAGCGGAAACAGTCATGGCGCGAATCCTAACGCAAACCCGCCGGGCGGTTTGTGACCGCGCCGGCGGCGGCAGCCGGGGGCGGAAAGACCAGGCGGCGGAAGGCGTTCGGGTCGAATTTAGCGTCGCCAAAAATTGGACTGCGAAGGCTCAGGCCGTCCGCGGTCCAGCTTTCCAATTGGAACGTGAGCGGGCCGCCGCGCGCAAGAAGGGCATGGACGCTTCCCGGTAATTCCCTGGCCGGTTCGGCCTGCCTTGCGAAGGCGACCCGCGTGACCCGATCCAGCGGGACCTCCACTTGATTCGGTGGAGCGGGCGCGGCCATGTTCCCGTCCGCGGGCGGTTCCGGCCTGGGGAATGGGCGTCCGGTGGCATTGGTGCGCAAGGTCAGCTTGCCGTCCGCAAGCGAGTCAATCACGCCGGCCAGGGCGGTGCTGTCGGCGAGCCAGGCGACGTCATGGCCGGAGGCGGAAGTGTCGGGTTGATTGGTCCCCAGGATGCCGTCCCACGGTGCCAGGCGGAGGTTGCTGACCTTGACCGGGCCGTTGCCGTTATGGACGAACCGCACCCCGGTGCCTTGTCCGACAAAACCATTGGTGTCATTCCAGACTTGGAGCCACTGCCCGTCCACGGCCAGCGCCAGGGTGTTGGACTTTTTGGAGGCGCGGACCTGGATGTGGACGTTGTTGGTTTGAGAAGCGGCGGGGATGAAGACGGGTGAAAGGTAGCTCAGGTTTTCCATCTTCTTGATCCGCGCCACTTGCACGACGGTGCTTCTAAAAACCATGCTGTAAAACGCGCCGAAATCAGGCAATTTGTCCTTGTCCGCGATGAGCATCGGCTGGAGCGAATCCGTATAAAGCGCGACGGACAGGCCGAAGTCGCCGCTCCAGGCGAGGTCAAACTGAAGATCGGCCGTGTCCGGGAGCTTGATGTCCCTGGCGATGGAGGCGGATTTGGCGGCATAAAAAGCGCCATCGCGATATATCCACTGGCCGGCTTCCACGCCCAACACCCCCGACGTCACGCCCTGCGTCCAGCCCTCCGGCCCGGCGGCTGTGAAGAGATCCGGGGTGGTTGGAAAGAAGGTAATGAATTGGACTTGGCCGCGCGGAATTGACAATTGGCCGGCATACCAGGTTTGGAGGAGAAGGGTTTCACCGTTGCAGGAAATCAGGCTCCCTTCCAGCGCGTCGCCCTGGGTCAGCAACGCTTTGCAGGGATGGTTTGTGCCGCGGTCCGGCGCGGCGGGCGGGCGGAGGTCAAGCTGCGAAATGCTGTCCAGTTTGAATTCAATCGGTTCGGCCACATCCGCATGTTTCCAGCGGACAACCTGGCGCGTGTCAATGGAAAGCAAAGTCCCGTCCAGCGAGTCGCCGTTGCGCAGGAGCAGCGTGGCCGGGGCGGAGTTGGTCCAATCCGCCGCGGGCGCGGCCAGCGCGGCCGCCAGGAAGAGCAGGGCGCCCAGTTTATTGGTCCAGGGCATCGAATTGGTTCTCCAGGTTGGCGGCTGGTTCGGTCCGGGGCCGGTCCAGATTGAACTCCATTTCGCGGATGGAGCCGGGCGGGAAGGCCAGCGGACCGAAGAGCGCGCTGTGCCCGGCTATGGTTTTGTCGTCCCACTTTTCCAGTTGGAAGGAGACGCTGCCGCCGCCGGGGAAGACGGCGCGCACTTCCCAGGGGCCGCGCGGTTCCGGCACGGCGCTGGACTGCGCGAAATCAATCTGCCGCACACGCCCGCAGGGGATGTGGAGGAGGGTGCCGCCCAGGCTCAGGTCGAGCGTGCCGGCGGCGATGCGCTCAATTTTTCCGGCGGCCTGATCGTGGTTGATGAGCAAGAGCAAGTCGGCATTGGTCGCGGGGGCGGGGGCGATGTCCGGTTCACACCGGCCTTCCCATTTGCTGATTTTGAAATGGCTCAACTTGACAGTGCGGCCGGCCGATTGATTCTGCGCCACAAAGCCGGTGCCCAGGCTGGCGAAGCCGCCGAGGTTCGTCCAGCGTTTGACCTCCACGCCGTCCACCAGCGCGGCCAGGCTGGCTTCTTCGCTGTTGCAATGGAAGGTGACGCGGGCCGGTTTGCTGGCTGGGTCCCAATTGGTCAGGGTGACGTTGCGAACCTCGTTGGGAGTGGGGACGCCGGCCCGGAGCAGGGCGATTTGGCTGCTGTCCAACTCGACCACGAGTGTGTTCATATCCACGCGGTTCAGCGCCGGGCTGTAGAAGCCGAAGAGGAGGCTAAAAGGGCCGTTGCAGGACAGATCGAATTCGATGGTCGAGGAGCCGGTCAGATTGAAATTGCGGCCCAGGGTGCCGGCGCCGGCGGTGGCAAAATTCCCGTCCTGATAGGTCCAATTGGGCGGCCCGGGCGGGCCGCTGCGCGCCACGTCCGCTGACTCGGAAATCATCAATACGCCGTTTTGCACGATGAAGGCGTTCCCGTTCAAGACGACCTGCCGGATGGCGCCGCCCTGCTGGCTGGCGGTGACAACCCAGCCGGACGCATCGGCCGGCCCTTCATAAACGATGGAATAGTTCCGGGGCAGGAAGTTGATGGTTTGGACGGCGGCGCGCGGGATTTTCAGCGTCCCGCCAAACCAGGTGTTCAATTCCAGGGTCCCGCCGTCCAGCGAAACCACCGAACCGAACAAGTCGTCGCCGCCGGCGAACCGAATATGGCAGGAGGGGGCCAGGGCCAAAGAACTGGCGTTGGGGAAGCGCACCAGGGCAACCTGCGCGGGCGCCAAATCGAACGGAGCATTCGCTTCCGGATGCTCCCAGCGCAGCCCGCGCGCGATCTCCACGCTCTTGAGGGCGCCGTGCAGAATCGTGCCGTCGAGAAATTGCAACAGGTCAGCCGATGAAGAGGGCGCCTCCGCATCCGCCGCGGCGGCGGGATTGGCCTGCGCCGCCAAGCAGAGGCAAAGCGCGAGGAGGCAAAGCAAGGATGGCCGGTCAGCGCTCATAGATTGGCAGGTAGCGGTAATTCAACGCCAGCGAGAGCAGCGAGCAGGCGGTCTCAAAAGTCGCCCCATAATTCCCCTGCCAACTGCCGTCGGCGGCTTGGCTGGCGCGCAGTGTATTGATGTTGTCGTGGTTCCAATTGTTCCACACTTCGGGCGAGGCCTGAAAGAACGCCTGGGAAGCGTAGTAGCGAAAATAGGCGGGATAGCTCATGTCATTGCCGGCTGATTGCAGGAATTTGAAGGCGGACTTGAAGGCCGTCGAGTCTTTTTCCTTCGCCAGCGCCATGACCAGGCATCCAATGGCCGTGCGGGTGCCGTTGGGCGCGGTGGGGGAAATGTAGCCGATGCCCCCGTCCGGCGTCTGCACGGAGAAATAGAACCGCAGGCCGTCCTGGATGTTCTTATCGGGAACCGGAACCCCCGCGTTGCGCGCGGCCATCAGCGCCACCATCTGCGCGCCGCTGACCGTGGTGTCCGCGTCGCGGGCTTCGGGCGAATAACGCCAGGCCTTGGAGGCGTTGCCCGCCTGGGAGTTGAGGATCAGCCGGACGGCCTTCTGCAAAGCCGGCCCCAGGCGGTCGTCGTTGACCGCGCCGTAAGATTCCGCGAAAGCCAAAGTGGCGAAGCCGTGGTTATACATGGTCGGGCCGATGTAGCCGGTTTTTTGGTCCTGCTGTTTCACCAGGAAATCCAGGCCGCGGTGGATGGCCTGGGAGTAGGGGCCGAAGTTCGGGTCGTCCCCGTGCGCCAGCAGGCTGACCACCGCCAGGGCGGGGATGGCCGCCGGGCCGCTCCCGGCGTCCGCCCAGTTGCCGGCGGGCGACTGGGTGCGCGCCAGGTAATCCATCCCCTTGAGATACATGCGGTCCACCTGCTCGGGCACGATCTCGGCCGAGCCGGTGAAGACTTGTTGCGCGTGGGACCCGGCGGGGATCAGGCAGGCGAGCGCGAGCAACAATATGGCGGGGTTACTATTCAAGGCTCAATTTTCGGCGCACATTTTAGATTACGTTGAAAAGACATTACTTCAACCTCACTTCCGCATGGTGCAGGACAGAATTCTTCGCCTTCCTGGTAGGGCAGAGCTGCCGCTCTGCCCTGAATTCTTGGGCGGCGCAGCAGCGCCGCCCTACCGAAGAGACGAAGAATTCTCTCGTGCGCCCACTTCCGCATGGTGGGCCGGACTGCGCCGGAAAGCAGCAAAAAAGAGAATTCTTCTGTGCCAATTCCGTTCCGAGGGCGGCGCGGATGGGAAAAAGGCAGGGGAATCATCCTGAAAACGCCTTTTTCCATTCCCCTGACAGACATTCCCCTGCCATTGCATGTTGCCCGCGTGGATGGGCGGCAATGTTGCCGGATTATGCGGGATGCCCTGGCCGGGGTTGGCCTGCGCCCGGCCCGGAATTGCGCTTGACGCCCCGGCCTGGATTGGGCAGGATTGGCCCATGCCACGGCAGCGCGAAATGGAATGCGAAGGAGCCATTGCTGGCGTCATGCGCGGCGGACATCGAGGAGATTGAGCGGCCGCTGCGCATGGCAAGCGAACCAAACTATGTGTAGACACTTATTCTGATCGCTGGCACCCGCAATCCGAACGTCGAACCAAACCGCATAGTACAAATGAAGATTAAACGACTCGTGACCCTTGTGTGCGTTGGAGCGTTGCTCATTATCGCAGCAGCGGGCTATTTGCACTTTTTGCAGAGTCGGCCGATTGGAACTGGGCCTGCTGGACCGCAAGTGCCAAACACGGTTTTTTCCCGGACATGGAGTGAAAAGCAGTTTTTATTGATCGGTCTTGGCGACAGCGTGACTGCGGGATTCGGCGCCCGCCTCGGATATTCCTATTTTGACCGCCTTGTCACAAATCCACCGGAAGAATTTGAAGACATGAGAGGGAGGTGTCTTCAAAGTGTTTTACCCTATCTCAAATTCACGAACCTGGCGGTTTCGGGGAGCACCTCCAGCGAGCACGTCGCACACCAGCTATCCAAGCTGCCCAACCTCAGTTCAAATGTTGTCGCGCTGGTGGTGATGACCACGGGAGGAAATGATCTTATCCACAACTATGGCAAAACCCCGCCACGCGATGGGGCGATGTTCGGGGCCACTTGGGACCAGGCCGCACCGTGGGTCACCAATTTCGACCAGCGACTGGAAGGAATGGTTAACCAGATCAACAGCCACTTTCCTGCTGGTTGCCATATTTTCCTGGCCAATATTTTTGATCCGACGGACGGCGTGGGTGATACCGAACAGGGGGGACTTCCCGCTTGGAAGGACGGAGAGAAAATTGTGGCTGCTTACAACGACGTGATTCGCCGGTCTGCTGCAAGGCATTCGTTCGTGCATCTGGTGGATTTCCATGAGGCCTTCTTGGGGCACGGGATTCATTGCGCCCAGTTTTGGTCGGCGCACTACGACGCCAACGATCCCCACTATTGGTATTACGTGAATTTGGAGGACCCCAATGAGCGGGGTTATGATGTGATTCGCAGATTGTTCCTCCTTGAGTTTGCACGGACTGCGGACCAGCTTCGTTAAAACATCAGCACTAATCCGAAGAACAGCGAAATTATCCGCCTAGGAAAAAGGAAAGGGAAAGGGGTCACCCATAATTTGGGTCGTTTTCGCGGGGTCTTTTCAAGAAGAACGTCAACGAAATCGAGTCACGGCTCGACTGAGTCTCCCGCCTTCGCTGCGCTGCGGCGCGGCAAGCGCCCTGCCGATTTTTTATGTGTGATAATGCCGGGGAAATGTCAGTTGTTCAGTTTTTCGACGTTGTGGAAGTAGTTCTCGATGGCGTCGCGAAACTCGGCGGGGGCATTCTGAATGACGCCCGCCGCCTTGTTGATAATGCGCCCGGCCGCGCCCCGGCCCCCCGCATCGCCCGTGACGGGGCGGCCCGCCTGATCGGTCGTTCCGCCGTGAATGCCGGCCAACCCCAAAGACTGCGCGCCCGGAGGACCGCCCCGGCTGCTGCCGCGCATCATGCGGGTCAGAAACGCCATTTGTTCGGCGCTTTCGCCGCCGGCTTGTTCCTGCTGCGGCTGCTGTGGCTGGCTGCGCTGGGCTTGTTCATTGATGAGGTTGATCAGATCGGAAAGGGCATCCACGGACCTGGCTTCGGTGCCGTCGGTCACGGCGTCGGTCTGGGGTTTGGCGAGGAGATCGCGGGCCTCTTTCATGGCGTCGGCCACTTGGGTGAACGGCAGGCCCAGCGCCGGAAGGGGAGTGGCCTGGCGAATGAGGGCCAGGGCCTGGCCGAGGTCTTCCTGCGTGGCGGCGAGCGTTCCGGCCTGCTCCTTGTAATCGGCGGTGCTGTCCTTGCTCCATTCCAGCACGCCGGTTTGGTCGCGCAGGGTGGATTCTTTTTCCCGCAGGCGCAGCAGCGCGATCAATTGCCGGGTCAGGTCCAGCGGCGGCTGGCCTTGGGCGTTGCCGGACTGCGGTTGGGCGGCTTGCGTGGCCGGTTGGAGGGCATCGGCCCAGTGCTGGAAACGGGCGGACCAGTTGGCGAGATCCAACGAGGTTTGAACGGCGATGTTGCTTTGGATCAGGGTGCCCATGCGCTCCAGTTCATCGGAGGCGCGGGAGTCCTTCATGTCCTGGCTGACTTTTCCGTAATTGGGCTTTTGGGTGCGCTCAAAGAAGCGGCTGATTTCAGACTGCAACGCCGCCGACTCGTCATGTGCGCCGGTCTGGCGCTTGATGAAGGCGGTGTTGAGGCGCTGGAATTTCTCCGGCAACTCCTGCGGGGGCAGGCCGATGGTGTCGGGCAGATTGCTGGTCAGGAGGCCGCCCAGACCTTTTTCGTCGTCGCCGACTTTGCGCAAGCGTTCGGCCAGGGTGAGGGCCTGCAATTGGTCCAGGTTCTGGTTGGCATTTTGCTGCATTTTCTGAAGGGCGGCGAGGACATCCTCGGCGCGTTTCTGCGCCTCCGCGATTTCCTGGGCGAGCCTTTTGGCATCCGCCTCCCGCGCCTGGGCGTCGGTGGGCGTTGGATCAGGGCTGCGCGGCAGCGCAGCCCTACCGGGTTGCGCGGACTTGGCATCCTGGGCGGCGGAGAGCATGGCGCGGGCGGCCTCGGGCATCTTTTCGGCGGACAACTCCTGCCATTGTTGCAGGGTCTGGCTCCACTCGCGGATGGTTTCTTCGGGAATGAGGGAATTTTTCATGGCTTCGCGCACGGTGTCTTCGCCCTGGCGGTTTAATTCCGCCAGGCGTTGGGCGTTTTGCAGTTGGTCTTCATGGCTCTGGGTCAGGCGCGCGAAGGGTTGTTCGCCGGGCAGAGCATTGGTGGACGCCTGGACCTGGCGGGTGTCGGAGACTATTTTTTCCTGCAAGCGGGTGATGTCTTCGATCTGTGCCATGAGGGCCTCCAGATTCTGGCGCAACAATTCGGCGTGGGATTCCGGGCTGAGGATGCGGATGGCATAAGAGGTGGTGCGGGAGCGCGGGCGTTTGGGGAAATAATCCTGCGCGAACCCCTCCAATGCCACAGTGGAGTCAGCCGGGATGCGATAGAGGGCGGGACTCCAGAGGAAAATGTTCTCGACCTTCTTTTGCAGGGGGGAAGTCATTTCGGCCTTGATCTCCGTGGACAGGGTATCGGGCTGGGCGGCATCGGAAACGACGTCCCAGGCCAAGCCCAGGGCGCGGACGCCGAAATCATCCTGGGCTTCGGCGCGGATGCGCATGACCTCGGAGGCCAGGATGGCGGTGGTGCGCGGCAGCTCCGGCAGGGCGGGCTGGGGCGGCTGGTCGCTTTCCTGCTGGAGGGCCAGGCGCCAGGGGGCGGCGTTGGTCAGGCCCAGTTTGTCGCGCCAATTGAAAACCAGTTCGCCCGCCGCCGCCGCCTCGGCGGGTTCGGTGGAAAAAGCCGGCCCTTCCACTTTGAGCGCCACCGGATTTTGCCCGCCATTTTGCCCGGATGCCGCAGCCAGCGGACGGCTGACCGTTCCGACAAAACTGACCCGGCTTCCTTCCAGCGCCCGGAACGTCCCGCTCTGCACCGGCTCGGACTGGTCGGGAGAACGCAAATAATCCGGCCAGTGAATCCAGGCGGAAAGCTGCTGCAAGGAAGGGCGGTGGCTGGGCAGGATGCTCACCCGCGCCAGCGCGTCGCCGACCCGCACCTGTAGAACGCCATTTTCCACCTGTCCCGGAATTTGCAGGCGGACCTGGCCCGGCGGCGCGGGGGTTTGGGCCTGGGCCAGCCGCCCGAAGCCTGCGCGAACGCGGGACGGTTTCCAAAAGGAGCGGTAGCGAATTGTGCCGGAAATCTCAAACGGCTCGCCGTGCGGCACGATCAGTTCGCGCGGGAAACCGTCCAGGACAACGAGGGTGTAGCGGGGGACGTTTGCATCCGGCGCGATCCAGCGCAAGAAGGCGTTCCAACTGGCCTGGGGCAGCGCCAGGCAGGCGGCGAGCAGGCAGAGGGCGAGGCCGGCCGAGGTCCAGCCCAAGTTGCGGGCCGGCCGGGCGTTGACGCTTTGGCGGAAATCGAATTTCCGCGCCTCCTCGGCCACTTGCGCGATGGCGGCGTGATAGAGGGCAGGGGAGAAATTGGACAGATGCTCCCGTTCGTCGGCCAGTTCCACAATGCCCAGCAGGCGGTCGCCCAGGCGGCGGTATTTCTGTTGCACCAGGGAGGCCAGCGCCCGCAGGTCGCGCCGGCGCCAGACCCAATGGCGCGCCCAGGCCAGGAGGGCCGCCGCCGCCCCGGCCAGTCCGCACAGGAAAAAAAAGACCCGCAGCCAGGCCGGTGTTTCCCAGAGCCGGTCGGAAATAAAAACGGCGAGCCACGAAAGCAGGAGGCTGGCCGCGATGCCGCCGAGCGCCGCCGCGGTTTCGACGCGCCAGAGGCGCAGGCCGGCGTCTTCAAATTGCCGGCGCAACCCCGGGGGCAAATCCACCATCGTATCAAGATCGTTTTGAGGCATGGCGCGTGCGTGGCGCACACAGAAGGTTAGACGGTAAATTCCCGGATTCAAGTTTCATAATTCACAAACTCCTGGCGAAACTGGCGAACAGGGCCAAAAACGCCGCGAACATGACCAGGACAAAGAACGCCGCCTGGAAATGGCCGCCCAGCAAGGAGGCGGCAAAGAAGCCTGTCGCCGCCTGGAAACATGCGAGCATGAGGACATCGCCCTTGCTCCAGTCTTCAAAGTGGCCGACCTTGTAAATCATCGCGACGATGAGGAAGGGAACGACGAGCGCTTGGGAAGCGGTGGGGACATAGTGGAGGATCAGCCAAACGCCGGCTCCCTCGACGAGAGAGGCGGCGGCGGCGATGGCCGCTTCCTTGCCGGCGCCATGCAAAAACAGGTCGTTCCCAATCGCGCCGTCAAAGATGTTCAGCAGCACCAGGGCAGAGCAGAGCGTGACGAAGGCGAAAAACCAAAACGCCAAAATAATCATTGCGTTATGCATGGCGGAACGGGCTGGCGAACTGAGCCACGCCGGGCCGGGGATGTCAACCGCGAAAGCGGGGCTTGCGAAAGCGGGGCTGCCGGGTGCAAGTGTAGTTTATTCAACGCGCCCACCGCCAGCAAAGCGGCGCGGCGGCGGGGCCGGCGCAGGCCAGCCCGCCGGCAAAGCCGGGGGCGGGCGAGAGCGCATGGAAGGACCACCCCGGCGGGGCCTCCGAACAATCCAACTGCGCCAGGCTGCCAGCAATGCCTTCGCCGGTGGCCTTGAGATAGGCTTCCTTGCGCGTCCAGATGTTGAAAAAAACCTCGAGCTTCCTTTCCGGCGGGGCGGCGTTGAGCAGGGCATTCTCGCGCGCGGAACAAAACATGGCCCCAATTTCGTCCATCTCGGGCATGGGCCGCCATTGTTCGACATCCACACCCAGCGGGGCGCACCGGCCCACGGCGCACAAGGCCAGGCTGCGTGAATGGGAGCAGTTGAAATAAAGAGGCGCCTCGCCGTCCGGCCCTGCGAGCCGGGGTTTGCCCCGCTCTTCGTAAGCCAGCGAGACTTGCGACGGCTCGACCTTCAAGTAATGAGCGAGAATGGCGCGCAGCATGGAGCGCCGCGCAACGAAGTTCTTCCGGTCGCCCTCGAAATGGAACTCGGCCGCCCGCGCCCGCTCGTCTTTGGAAAGCGTCTCCAGCCCGGCCGGGAAGTCTGCCTCCGCGCGTCCCAGCCAGGCGCTCCAGACATGGACCTCGTTGCCCGCCAGCCCAAATTGGGGCGGCGGCAGGGGCCAGGTGAGCGGGATGTCTGGAGTCTGAAGTTCTCTGGTTAAAACTTCTTCCATTCTTCATTATCGCCGAGGTCAGCGCGCCGCGCAAATTGAAAAGTCAACAACTGAAAAGTTGAGTTGAGCCATCGGCGGGATCCCAGTTCTTATTCTGACGGGGCTTTCAAGAATTTCAACTCCGCCGCCGCGCTGCCGTGTTCAGTGCGGGTCGTCTTTTGCCGGGGCATCCTTTGGAGCCGGTTCTGTGGCTTGGGCGGCGTCCGCGATGGCGGTGTCCGGCGCGCTATTGGCTTCCGGTCCCATCACGCCGAACCACGGGTCAATTCGGATTGGATTGCCGGCCAGTTGCGTGCCGGCGGCATATTTGCGCCACAGCCAGGCGGCGACGGCGGAATTGCGCGCGCGAATCAAGGCGGCGGCTTCCTTGCCCGCCAGTTCCGGGAAATCGGCTTCCGATTCGTCAAGGCCGAAGGCGGACCCGGCGGCGGTTTCTTGCGGCGATGGCGCGGCATCGGCAACGTCCGCCTCCGGCTCCTCGCCGGAATCGGATGGCGGCGGCGGCGGCGGACTCAGCACACTGAGGAGAAAGAAGGACTGTTTGTCTTCAGCCCAATTCAGGCCGGAACGGACATCCTCCGGCAAGTCCTGGCGCAAGGCCTCCAGGCTGGGGCTTGGGCCGATGACGGCGTTGACGTCCACCCAATAACCCTGTTCAAAATCGTCCACGGGGATGGATTCCAGGTCCGATTGCGCCTGTTTTGCAATCTGCGGCCAGTCTATCGGGACGGCTTGTTTTTCCGTCAGCAGTTGGTCAATGAACTGGGCGGCGACCATTTTGTTGATCTGTGTGCGGACGGTGCCCTGCCCTTCGGGTTGAGCGCACAACCACTCTTCAAATCGTTTTCGCGCCTCCTCCGCGTTGCCGGCGCACACGATCAGGCTCTGGCATCCGGTTCGGCCGGGTCCATAGGCACCGTGGTCCAAATGGAAACGCGAGGTGCTGGCGGCAAAGAAGTATCCGTTCATGCGATTGTCATGCCAGGTTCATGCCGCAATTTCGATTTCCCGCATTGCGCTGGGCTCGGGGATGGGTTCGCCCCGCTCGCGCATATCTTCGATGTGCATTTCCAAGGCTTCCTTCATCAGTGCCAGGGTTTCCTGCTCCGTGGCCGCGGCAGCGATACAGCCCGGGAAATCCGGCGCATACGCGCTGAAATTTTTCAGCCCGTGTTCAATGAGGATGGTGTAACGCATATTTATTTTAGTCCTGACTGCTTCAGGATACTATTCAACGTCTTGGGGTGCAAGTCTTCTCCGGGATGTCCGGCGATTGTCACCGTGCCTGGTTTTGTCGCGTGATGATATTGACGGTGACTTCCACGGGTCCGCACCAAGAACCAGCCGTCCTCTTGCATTCGCCGCATGATTTCCCGGATTTTCACAATTCTTTATCACGCCGCTGCGGCGAGTTTGGTTTGGAGCCAGGAAATCAGGCTTTCAAAAATCAAACGGCCATCGGCGCAGCCCAGGAGCGGTTCGCTGGCGCGCTCGGGATGGGGCATCAGGCCGGCCACGTTGCGGGCCAGATTGCAGACGCCGGCGATGTTTTGCAGGGAACCGTTGGGGTTGGCCTGATCACTTGGCTCGCCCGCCGCGTTGACGTATTGCCACAGGATTTGACGGCCGGCCTGGAGTTGTTCCAGGGTGGCGTCGTCGGCGAAATAACAGCCCTCGCCGTGCGCAATGGGAAGACGCAGAAGTTTGCCTTCGGGAATTTGACGGGTGAACGGGCCTTCGCGCGAGGCGGTCTTGAGGAAAACATGCTCGCAACGGAATTGCAGGGAGCGGTTGCGGATCAAGGCGCCCGGCAGCAGGCCGGCTTCGCACAGGATTTGGAATCCATTGCAGATGCCCAGCACCGGGCCGCCTTGCGCGGCAAAAGCCTGCACGGCCTGCATGATGGGGCTGAAGCGGGCAATCGCCCCCGTTCGCAAATAATCGCCGTAGCTGAAGCCGCCGGGAATGATGACGGCGTCGAAGCCGGCCAGGGAATGCTCCTTGTGCCAGAGCAGCCGGCCGGAATGGCCGAGGACATTCCGGACGACATGGAGGGCGTCCTGGTCGCAGTTGGAGGCGGGGAATTGCAGGACGGCGAAGTTCATGGCTCGATTTCCAGTTGATAATCCTCGATGACCGGATTGCTCAAGATTTTATGGCAGGCTTCGTCGAGTTGTTTGCGCCAGGATTCCCGGTCGCCGGCGGGCAGCTCGATTTCCAGGTATTTGCCGACGTGGACGTCTCCAATGCCCTTGTAGCCCATTTGTTCCAGGGCGTTGGCGACGGTTTTGCCTTGCGGGTCGAGCACGGCCTTCTTGGGGGTGACAATAATTTTTGCTTTCATGCCAATCGAACGGGGGGATGTTGGGTGAAGAGGCGCCTCCGCGCCAGTTTTTTCTCAGGTCGCGAAATGCGAAAACCTGACCGAAATGGTGGAGTATTGGAGTGATGGATTGGTGGGCATGGGTGATTCAAGAAATACCTTGATTTACCTTTACCAGGCTTAATTGGACTTGATCGGAAGAGCACCGTTTCTGGATGTAAATGGTTGATGGAAAGGCGTTTGGGTTGCTTTTCCGCAAAATGGCGCCTGAATCCCGGCATCGCCACCCGCAACCGGATTCGGAATTGCCCGCAGATTGACCCGGCGCGGCCAACCGCAACCAAAGAAGATGTTGTGGACACGATGAACAGGATTTACAGGATAAGGCTCGGACCAGGCCGTTATCGTTCTGTTCTTTCGGAATCCTGTTCATCCTGTTCATCCTGTCAATTTCTTTCCGAAAATGAATGATTCTCCGATATTGCAGCGCGGATGGATAAAGGGAACTGGTTTGAACAGGAGAACGCGGAGAGCGCAGAGTTTCTTTCGCTGTTCCCTCCGCGTCCTCCTGTTCCTAAATTCTTCATCAGCGTTCATTTGAAATCCGTGGTTCAATTCCTTGGTTGCGGCCGGCTGCGCTGGCCCTTTTGCGCCTTTTTGCGGAAAATCAATCGAAATGCCTATCCATCAACCATTTACATCCTACAATGCGACTCTTCCAATCAAACCCAATCAAGGCTGGTAAAGGTAAATCCAGCTATTTTTTGAATCAGCTGTGCCCACCAATCCATCACTCCAATACTCCACTATTTCGGTCAGGTATTCGCATTTCGCGGCCCGGAAGATCCCCGGTCATTGGCCCGGATATTTCAGACTTTCCGGTTCGGAGCGCTGATTTTCAACCGGCTTTCAGCGTGCCCGCGAGCGCAAAGCCGACTGCAAGTCGGCGCTCCAGAATGTTGGCGCGGCCAGCCCCCGATCTTATGGCTCATGTTGAGGCGCGGATTAGCTCTTGCCGAGCGGGGCCGGAACCGGCATACTGGAGGAAGAGTCGCCGGACCGAAACCGCCGCGACCGCCCGGGGCCGGGAGGCGGCCGGGCGGGCGAAAAGCCGGAACAGCAGCGCGCGTAGCTCAATTGGATAGAGTGGCGGCCTCCGAAGCCGTAGGTTGTGGGTTCAACTCCCGCCGCGCGCACCAGATTTTATTGTGACAATCAAGCCGACAGAGGCGCCGAATGCGGCCGGCCCGCCGGGCAAAACCGGCCCGCCGCCGGACATTCTGATGCTGGAAGATGAAACCGCCTTGACGGAGGAGCTTAAGCCCTTCTTCGCCTCCAACGGTTTGAATTTGGTCCCGGTCACCAACGGAGTGGACGGCTTGAAACTGATCATCGCCAGGGATTTCTCCGCCATCATCTGCGACATGATGATGCCCGCTTTGCCGGGCGACATGTTCTATCGCGCCGTGGAACGCACCAAACCGCAGCTTTGCCAGCGCTTCATTTTCATCACCGGCTACAAAGGCAACCGGGACATCGCGGATTTTATGCGCAAGGTCAACGGCGTCATGCTTTGGAAGCCTTTTACAACGCATCAATTAATGGACGCAATCCAAGCGGTCCTCAAGAAAACCGGCGGCTGACCCGCTCGCCTTTGGCCCGCGGCATTCCCGCGCGCCCCTCACCCACCCAGACAAAATATGTCCGAAGATAAAACAACCGCGCCAAAGCTGGAAGCGCCCGTGCTGGCGGCTCTCCAGATCAAATCCAAACTCGCCTCCACCCCGGCCTCCCCGCCGCGCTACGCCGTCCGGGTCAGGAACGCCGCCGGCGCGGAGGTGGCGCTGGGCGACCCGCGCGCCACGCGCGCCCTGGTCGCCCTGATGGACCTTCATGCCGTCAACGGCGGCGCCGCTTGCCATTGGGGCGGCCCGGCCGCGTTTGCCGAGATCATGTCCGCCATCCACGGCGTGATGTTTGCCGTCAAAGACCGCCCCTGGCATGTCGCCTATAATTTCGTCAACGACGCCGGGCACACCGAGAATGGCATCTATGCCTTGCGCGCCAATTATGGATTCGACGGGATGACGTTCGAGGACTTGAAGGGTTTTCGCAGTCTGCAAAGCAAATTGACCGGCCACGGCGAATCGCATCTCAACCCGCAGGGGGTTCTCCTGAGCAACGGCCCGCTCGGCTCGGCCCTGCCCCAGGCGCAGGGCATGGCCATGGCGGACCGTCTTCTCAACCGCGACCGCGTCACCATCTGCACCGTCTCCGACGGCGCTTCGATGGAGGGCGAAGCCCGGGAGGCTTTCGCCGCCATTCCCGGCCTGGCCGCCAAGGGCCTGGTCAATCCGTTCCTCCTGGTGATTTCGGACAACGACACCAAACTCTCGGGGCGCATCACCCGGGACTCCTACAGCATGCAGCCGAGCTTCGCCGCCCTGGGCGTGTTGGGGTGGAACGTCATCCAGGTGCCCAACGGCAACGAACTCTCGCAGGTCTATCTGGCCGTCGAGCGCGGCCTGGAATTGGCGCGGGCCAATCCGCGCGCGCCGGTCTGCCTCTGGGTCAAGACCATCAAGGGCTTCGGCGTCAAGTCCACCATGGAAAGCGCGTCCGGCGGCCACGGCTTTCCGCTGGCCAACGGGGAGAAGATCGTGGAGTTTGTCAACGAGATTTATTTCGGCGGCGAGGTTCCCCCGGAACTGGCCGCCTTGTCCCGCGCCCTGCGCGCCGACTGGGAGAAAAAGGACGCCGCCAAAAAAGCCAAAGCCGCCGCCGCCCCTCCCGCCGCGCCCGCGGTCAAGACGGAAAAAATCCAGGCCGGCCTGGCCAAGGGGGCCGCGCGCGCCGCGCAGGAGGGCTTGCCGGTCTATTCCCTTTCGGCCGACCTGGCCGGGTCCACCGGGATGTCCTATTTCCAGAAGAGCTTTCCGGGGCGGTTTGTGGACCTGGGTGTTGCGGAGGCGAACATGGTGAGCGCCGGGGCGGGACTGGCGAAGGCGGGGCTGATTCCGATTGTTGACACGTTTGGGCAATTCGGCGTGACCAAGGGCAACCTGCCGTTGACGATGTCCGCCCTCTCCCAGGCGCCGGTCATCGCTGTCTTTTCCCATGTCGGTTTTCAAGACGCGGCGGACGGGGCCTCCCATCAGGCCACCACTTATTTCGCCGCCACCTGCGCCATTCCCCACACCGTCGTCATCGCCTGTTCCTGCGCGGACGAAGCGGAGGCGCTGATGTACCAGGCCATCCGGCGCGTGGCCCATGCCCGCGAACACGGCGCGGACGGCGAATCGGTCATCTTTTTCGTCGGGCGCGAAAATTATCCCGTCCAACTGGCCGAACACGCCCATTATGAATGGGGCAAGGCGCAAACCCTGGCCGATGGCGGGGATGTGGTGATCATCGCGTGCGGCCCGCTGCTGGGCCAGGCGCTGGAAGCCGGCCGCAACCTGCGGGAACAAGGAATTGCCGCGACGGTCATCAGCAATCCGTTCGTCAACCGCGTGGATCTGGAAACCATCGGCGCGGCGGTGCGGAAATGCTCCGGGCGGGTCGTCACCATCGAGGATCATCAGGCGATTTGCGGCATGGGCGCGCAGGTGGCCCACCAGTTGGCCCAGGCGGGAATTGTGCGCCGGATGAAGACCCTGGCCATCGGCGGTGAATTCGGCCAGTCGGCCTACATGGCCGGGGACCTTTACGCGAAGCATGGCCTGACCAGCGCCAAAATTGTCGAGGCGGCGCAGGAGTTGATGCGGTAGAGGGTATGGCCGCCCCCCCCAACATCTGGCAAGGGCAACTGCTGCTGGACGGCGGAAAATTGCACGGCTCCTTTTTCCATCGCGCCGTGGTGCTGGTGTGCCAGCAAGAAGCCGGGGGCGCTTTTGGCCTGATTCTCAACCGGCCGGCTGGCAGCAAGGTGGGCGACGCGGTGGTGGCCAATTTGCCCCAAGCGGTCAAGGAGCAGCCCCTTTTCATCGGCGGCCCGGTGCAACCCGGCGTCCTGAGCTTTCTGCATACGGACCTTTTCGTTCCGCAAGCCAACGTGATGGCGAATTTGAATCTGGGCCATTCCATCGAGACACTGATGGATTTGAGCGAATCCTTTTCCCCCACGCAGAAGCTGCGCCTGTTTGCCGGCTATGCCGGCTGGTCGGCGGGCCAATTGGAGCAGGAAATGGCGCGCCACGACTGGCTGACACATCCCGCCACCGTGGATCTGATTTTCAAGTCCAAGCCGGCCCAGCTCTGGAGGGAAATCCTGCGGCAGAAGGACACCACCCTGCGCTGGCTGGCCGATTCCCCCGACAACCTCTCCTGGAATTGAGGTTTCTTCCGGCTGGTGAGTCAACCCAACGCGACACCCAACGCCATCTGTTGCAAGGCAAGCAATTGTTGGATGCCGGTTTTCCCCAGGGCCAGCAGGGCGGCCAATTGTTCGCCGGTGTAGGCGGATTCCTCGCCCGTGCCTTGCAGTTCGATGAATTCCCCAGCCCCGTTCATCACCAGATTCATGTCCACGGCGGCGCGCGCGTCTTCCTCATAGGACAAGTCCAGCAAAGGTTGTGAGGCGACGATGCCGGCGCTGACCGCGGCAATCGGTTTGAGAACCACGCCGGCGGCCAGCCTGCCCTCGGCGGCGAGCTTGCGCATGGCCAGCGACAAGGCGACGAAGCTGCCGGTAATCGCGGCGGTGCGCGTGCCGCCATCGGCCTGCAACACATCGCAATCCAGCCAGACCGTCCGCGGGCCGATCAGTTCCAGGTCAATCGCCGCCCGCATGGCGCGTCCGATCAGGCGCTGGATTTCCTGCGAGCGGCCGTCAATTTTGCCTTTGGCAATGTCGCGCTGCTTGCGGGTCAGGGTGGAATAGGGGAGCATGGAATACTCCGCCGTGATCCAGCCGCCCGTCACGCCCTGTTCCTTCATCCAGCGCGGCACGGCATCCTCCACCGTCACCCCGCAGATCACGCGGGTGTTGCCCCATTCGATCAGCGTGGAGCCGGTGGCGTGGGGCGCGATGCCGTTTTGAAAACGGACCGGGCGGAGTTGATCGGACAGGCGGCCGTCCGCGCGGACGGGGGCGGAAGTGGCGGGAGCAGTCATTGCAAAGAGCCTAGCGGGCGGCGCAGCGCGGGGCAATGGGAATCGGGCAAGCTGTCGGGGAGAGGGGTGCATTTGGCTTTTTGGGGTGCTTCTCTGTCGTGGCCGGGATTTCAGCGGTTGAGAGGATTAAGAATTGGTCATTGGCTATCGAGATCCTCGCATTTCCCGCCGGCCCGGTGTAAGCTGGCGTCAGCAATGCTCGACGACCCAGCCGTCACCAGCCTCTACGTTCATGTGCCGTTTTGCGCCAGGAAGTGCGCCTACTGCGCTTTTTATTCGGAAGCCGCCGGCGGGGCGCTGGTCAACCGCTATGTGCGGGCGCTGACCGCGGAGATGGAAATGGTGGCGGCGGAGTTGCAGCCGCAAACGGTCTTTTTCGGCGGCGGCACGCCTTCCCTCCTGAACCGGCGGCAATGGGAAGCCATTTTCAAAGCCATGGACCGCCTGAATCTGCTCGGCGCGGCGGAATGGACCGTGGAATGCAATCCCGCCACCATCTCGGCGGACAAGGCGCGGCTGCTGCGCGATTGGGGCGTGAACCGTGTTTCCATGGGCGCGCAGTCCTTTGACGCCGGCTTGCTGGAGCGGTTGGGCCGGATTCACAGCCGCGGAATGATTTTCAAATCGTTCGATCTTCTCCGCGCCGCCGGGTTTGACAACTTGAACCTGGATTTGATGTTCGGCATTCCGGGCCAGACGATGGCAACCTGGCGCTCCTCGCTGGCGGAAGCCATCGCCCTGGGCAGCGAACACCTGGCTTGCTACGAGGTGATCTATGAGGAGGACACCCCGCTGTTCGCCCAGTTGCGGGCCGGCAAAATCCCGCCCGATGAAGACCTGGCCTGCGCGATGTACGACGAACTCCTGGCGGCGGCGGACGCGGCTGGCTTGCAGCAATACGAGGTGGCCAACTTCGCGCGGCGGGACGGCGGGCGGGGCGAATTGCCGGAACGGGCCTGCCGCCATAATGTCAACTATTGGCGGGGCGGCTCGTTCCACGGACTGGGGCCAAGCGCGGCGGGCTACGCCGGCGGCCGCCGCGCCACGAACGTTGCCAACACCGCATCGTATTGCGAGCAACTGGAGCGGGGCGTCCGCCCGGTGGCATCCAGCGAACAATTGCCGCCGCTGGCGCGGGCGGGGGAGCTGGCGGCTTTTGGATTGCGCATGACGGCAGGGTGGCCGCTGGCGCAATTCCAGCAGCGCACCGGCTTCGACCTCAAACTCGAATGGGCGCCGGAGATTGAGCGGATGATCGCACTGGGTTATGGCAGGCTCGACCATGAGCGGTTCCAGTTGACCCGCCAGGGGCTTCGCTTCGCGGATTGGGCCGGCGCGGAATTCCTGCGAAGTTAATGAAATCTGAATGCCCGCCCGGTCCTATCGTCAGGGCATCGGCGGCATCGGCACACCGGGGGGAGGCGGAGGTCCAGTGGGGGTCGAATTATGGGGCTGGGGTATCGCGGACGAAGGAGCAGACATGGGATAGTTGACCGCGCCGCCCGACGTGAAGGTGGCAGCGGGATTCTTGGGCGCCTCGTATCCCCCGGACTGCACCCCGCCCCCGAAGTTGTTCGCTCCAAGGTACGTCTGTGGGAAGACGCCTGGCGCGCTCGCATTTGGCTGGGCTGATACCATGCTGTTCACCGCGGTTGCGGCGGCGGGCCCGGTGTTGCCGCCCACTATGACGCCTCTGCCTCCACCGCCAGAGTAGCTGCTCCCGAGAGCGCCAAGCATGACGCCGCGCCCGGTCTGCGCGGCCGGCGCCATAGACTGTGCCGGCACGGCGGGCGTGACGATGCCGGGAATCAACGGCCTCACCGCAGCCGGTGCGGGAGTGCTGCCACGGGCGGGGGCGGGGGAGGCGGAAGCTGTTGCTTCAAAGCCGTCCTTTTTCAAGTTCAGCACCATGCGCGTGCCCGAATTCTTGATCTCAACCTCATCTCCGCTGGGACTAATTTTTATCAACTCCACCGGACCCAGCGCTTCACCGTTGGTCAGGCTCATATAGGTGGTCACCGCTTGCTTCTTATCGTCCGTGGTTATGACCGCGAACATGGCGCTCATGGCAGTCCCCTTTTTCCTGACGCCGCTGAATTTTACCTTCGGCAGATCCGGCGCCGGCGGCGGAGGAGGCTGGGCAGGCGCCGGGGGCGGGACTAGACGAAAGGCGTTTCGTTCTATGATACCCGCGTAAGGAAAGGCATTCCCCGCCTCTCCCGCCGGGGCGGGAGGCTCGACAGGAGCGCTGTCCGCGAGGACGGAACAAAGTCCGTGGCCGGCAAGCAAAATCGCTCCGCAGAGCAAACCGGACCATGTCCTATTTGAGATCACGCGCATATTATATCACTTCACCTGGACGAACACCACCGCAAAAATAAAGTTGCGGCAAGTCCCCCCAAGTCCCCGCAACCTTGTCTGACGCCCGGTGTTGGATTAACCTGACACTGATGGCCAATCCGCCCGACCCAGATGCCGCGCTCATGCTCCTCGCCAAAGACGGAGACCTGCGCGCCTTCGAGCAATTGGTTGAAAAATACAAACAGCCCATTGTCAGCCTCATGTTCCGCATGTTGCACGATCTTTCCGAAGCGGAAGACCTGGCCCAGATCGTGTTCATCCGCGTTCACCAATCCGCCTCGCGGTACGAGGTGTCCGCCAAGTTCTCCACCTGGATTTTCACCATCGCCCGCCATGTCTGCCTCAACGAAATCCGCCGCCGCTCGCGCCATCCTGTTGAGTCCATCGAGTCCAGCCCGCCTGAAACCGAGGAACCGGCGACGCGCCAAATTGAGGACCACAGAACCTTCACCCCGCCCGAGGCCTTTTTGCATCACGAACTGGAATCCAAAATCCAGGAAGCTCTCGATCAATTGCCCGAAAAACAGCGCCTGGCCATTCTCCTTTGCCGCCAGGACGACCTTTCTTACGAGCAAATCGCCCGCGTCCTGGGCCTCTCCCTTTCCGCCACCAAGTCCCTCATCCATCGCGCCCGCGAAACCCTCAAACTCAAGCTCAAACCCTATCTCCAAACCGGCGCCTGGGAGGAAGAGCCTGCCGAAACCTTGCCCCTCAAACGGTGTTTATGAATAATGTGAATGATGACATGCCCGATTCCGTTCCCCAGGAACTGACCGAACTGGCCTGGCGCCGCAGCCTCACCCCGGAACAACAGGCCCGTCTCCGCCAATACCTCGCCGCCCGCCCCCAGGCCCGCCGCCAGTGGGAATGCGAGGCCGCCCTGACCCGCGGTTTGAACCGCCTGCCGCCCGCGCCCGTCTCCTCCAATTTTACCGCTCTGGTTCTGCAAGCCGTCCAGCGCGCGCCCGCCCGCCCCGCCTGGCGCCGCCAACTCGACTTCGCCTCCTGGCTCCCGGCCGGCTGGCGGCCGCGTCTTGCCCTGGCCGCCACTATGGTTTGCCTGAGCTTCCTTACCGTCCGCGAATACCAATTCATCCAACACCAAAGAATGGCCCGCGACCTGGCAAGCGTCGGACGTCTGGCCACCTATCAGCCGGTGGACTGGCTCCAAAACTTCCAAACCATCGAGAAGCTCAGCCGGGTTCAAGTCGCTGATGACGAACTTCTGCGAGTCCTGCGATAAATGAGCCTTGTTCACCATTTCCGCCGCGTTGTTAGCCTCACCTTCATGGTGGCGGTGGCGCTTGCCGCCCAGGCCCAGACCGCCGCCAACAAACCTCCCTTTCCTGATCTTAATCCTAATCTTAATCCTAATCCTGCTCCTATTCCGCCTCGTGTCCCCAACCCGCCTCCGCCCCCTATGCCGCCGGCCATCGAATACAAAACCGTTGCCCCCGGCGTCATCCTACACCAAACCTCCCCGGTCCTTTACTTCCGCGGCCTCCTGGGCATGAGCCAGGCCGAGCGAGATCGCGCCCTGGCCGACAAACCCGCCGACTCAAAGAAAATCCTCCTTGCAAAAGTCCAGGAATACAAGGCCCTCCCGGCCGAAATCCGCGAAGCCCGCTTGCGCCAGACTCAATTGCGCTGGGAGTTGACCACTCTGATGAGTCTTCCCTCCGCCGAACGCCCTGCCTTCATCAAGGAGGTCCCGCTGGAAGACCGCCCTCTCCTGGAAGACTTCGACCGCTGGCAGACCCTTTCCCCGGCCGGGCAAAAGGAGCTTCTCGAAAGACTCTCGCCCGACCGCCACCAGGACCTGACCCAGGCTCTCGCCCAATGGGAGTCGGTCCCCGAAACCGAGCGCCAGCAACGCAGCGCGCAATTCACCCAGTTCTTCAATCTGGACCCGGCCCGGCAACAATCCGCCCTCACCACCTTCTCTGACGCCGAGCGCCGCACCATGGAAGCAGCCCTCAAGACCTTTGCCGGCCTGTCCGAAGACCAGCGCAAAATCTGCATCCAGTCCTTCCAAAAATTTGCCAGCATGGACGCCGCCGAACGCGATGAATTCCTCAGGAATGCCGCCCGCTGGGAAGCCATGACCGCCGGCGAGCGCAGCCTCTGGCGCGATCTGGTGCAAAAATTTCCGCCCATGCCGCCCTTGCCGCCAGGCTATCACCCGGCGGAATTCCCGCCCCTGCCTCCCGGCCAGATCCTCGCCCCGCCCATGCCCCCTGGCGTGAACCTGCCCTTTGCCGCCGCCTCCTCCAAATCCTAAGAGGCGGCGACCAACGCGCGGAATTGCGCGAATAATGGCGTCGAATCGTGCGGGCCTGGCGAGGCCTCGGGATGGTACTGCACGCAATACACCGGCTTGGTCTTATGGCGGAATCCTTCCACGGTTCGATCGTTCAGGTTGATGCGATCCACCACCACGCCCTCCGGCAACGTGGCCGGGTCCACCGCATATCCGTGATTCTGCGCGGTGATTTCCACCTTGCCCGATTCCAAATCCTTCACGGGCTGGTTGGCGCCGCGATGGCCGAATTTGAGCTTGAAGGTTTTTCCGCCGAAGGCCTGGCCCAAAATCTGGTGCCCCAGGCATATCCCAAAAATCGGGATGCCGTGGTTGACCAGGTCACGCGCGGCCTGGACGGCGTAGCCCAGGGCCGATGGGTCGCCCGGCCCGTTGGATAGAAAAATGCCGCCCGGCTTGAATTCCAGCGCCTGCGCGGCGGTGGTTGTGGCCGGGACAACCTGCACCCGGAAACCATGCTGGCGCAGCCGCCGCAGGATGTTGTATTTCATCCCAAAGTCGAAGGCGACGATGGGAATGTCCGGCGGCGGCAAGGGAGGGGATTTCTTATCATCTGGCGCGCCGCGCCCCAGTTCAAACGGCGCGCTCAACTCACCGCCCTCATCCCACACAAACGGCTCTTTGCGCGTAACCTCCTTCACGTAATCCACCCCCGCCAGGCCGGGCCAGGTCCGGGCGCGCTCCACCGCTTCACCGTCCGCGACGGCAGGCGCGGCGATGAAGCCGTTGAGCGCGCCGCGCACGCGCAGTTTCTTGGCCAGCGCGCGGGTGTCAATCCCCTGGATGCCGGGGATGCCGTTTCTTTCCAGATAGCCCGCCAGGGAATTTTGGGCGCGCCAATTGCTCACCACCGGCGAGAGTTCGCGGATGGCGAAGCCCGCCACCTGCGGGTGCCAGGATTCGGCGTCCTGCTCGTTCACGCCATAGTTGCCGATGAGCGGGTAGGTCATGGTCACGATCTGCGCTTTGTAGGACGGATCGGTCAGGATTTCCTGGTAGCCGGTCATGGAAGTGTTGAAACAGACTTCCCCGCAGGCCTGGCCGGGCGCGCCAAAGCCCTGCCCGTGATACACCGAGCCGTCTTCCAGAGCTAGAATCGCGTTCATCAAGGGCAATGAGCTGGCGCAACCGGGACTATTTTTTTTTGGCTTCCTCCAATTTGGCGATCACCGCCGGGGGCCCGCCTTCCATGTAACCCACCTGGTTCCAGACCACCGTGCCGTCGGGCTTGAGGACCACCAGCGTTGGATAGCCGGTTATTTTATACTTGTCTTTCAAGGCGTCGTTCGCTTTGGCCAGCGCGGCGGCCAGTTTCTTCTGCGCCGGAAAATCCACCTCCACCAGCACCAGGTTCGATTTGGCGTAATCCGCAAATGCCTGCTGCGAGAAAACTTCCGCGTCCAGTTTCTTGCACCAAACGCACCAGTCTGAACCGGTGAAGTCCAGCAGCACCAGCTTGTTCTCACTTTTGGCCTGGGCTTGGGCGTCGGGCACGCTCGTCAGCCAGCCCGGCTCGGCGAAGGACGGCTGGGGAGCCACCCTGTCGCACCCAGTCAAACATAATAAAGTCATCCCGAGGCCCGTCGTGCATAATGCAATTATTTTCATGCTTCCTTTCTTTGGCGTTAAACCATAACCGCGCCCTGCACTATAACCGCTTTGGCCCGCCCTTTCAAGTTCCATCCGCTAAAGGGGCTGTTCCGGGACTTCCCCGCCGAGGCGGCGACATCGAAAACCCATTCCTCATCCGGGTCAAACACTGTGGCATCCCCGTCCGAGCCGGCGCTGAAATTCCCCTTCCGCCCCAGCCGCAGCAGCCGGGCGGGGCCGACGGTGAATTTGCCGATCAAATCCGAAAGCGACATCCGGCGGGAATGATAAAGCTGCATGAGCGAGAGCGCCAATTCAGTTTCAAATCCCACGATGCCAAATGGCGCGTAATCGAACTCCACCTCCTTCTCATAATCGCAATGCGGCGCGTGGTCGCTGCTGATTATCTCCACCGTCCCGTCCGCCAGCCCTTCGATCAGCGCCTCGCGGTCCGCCGCGGAGCGCACCGGCGGATTCATCTTCAAATTCGTATCGTAGGAAGGCCAGCTCGGCGAACCCTTGCCGGCCGCAATGATGTTCCGCCCGTCCCCGCTCCAAAATTGCTCGCTGCCCGCCAGCGCCGAGTCGGTCAGCGTAAAATGATGCGGGCAGGCCTCGCCGGAAATGGACACCCCGCGCTTGCGGGCGTCGCGCAGCAATTGCACGCTCCCCGCCGCGCTCAGATGCTGGCAATGCACCCGCGCCCCGGTCAATTCCGCCAGCAGGATGTTCCGCGCCACGATCAATTCCTCCCCGCATGCCGGCCAGCCGCGCAAGCCCAGCGCCGCGCTCCAGTACCCCTCATGCACCACCCCGTCCGTCACCAGCGAATAATCCTGGCAATGATCCATCACCGGCAAATCGAACATCTTCGCGTACTCCAGGGCGCGCCGCATCAACTCATGGTTCTGCACGCAATGCCCGTCGTCCGTGATCGCGATCACCCCCGCCTGTTTGAGCGAGCCAATCGGCGCCAGCTCCTCCCCCGCGATGTTCTTGGTGATGGCCCCCGCCACAAACACATTCACCTTCCCTTCCCGTTCCGCGCGCTCGCGAATCAGCGCCACCGTCCCGGCATTGTCAATCGCCGGCGACGTGTTGGGCATGCAAACCACCGAGGCAAAACCGCCGCGCGCCGCCGCCGCCGTCCCCGTGGCGATGGTTTCTTTGGCCGACTGCCCCGGTTCCCGCAAATGAGCGTGCAGATCAATCAGCCCGGGGCAAACCACCATTCCCTCCGCCGCGAACCGGGCTGTCCCCGGCGGGGCTTGCGCGCCGGCGGCGGGGCCGGTGGCGGCTATTTTCCCCTCCAGGATCAGCACGTCCGCCACGGCATCCAGCCCATTGGCCGGGTCAATCACCCGGCCGCCGGCGATGAGGAGCGATTTTGGCAAATTCATCGCGGCGGATTATGGCGGGGAGGAATTGACAACGCAAGCGCCGTCATTAGAATAGGGGGAGAAATGGGCGCGGGTGTAGCTCAATGGCAGAGTTCCAGCCTTCCAAGCTGGTCATGAGGGTTCGATTCCCTTCACCCGCTCCATTTGACAACTTGTGACAGGTTGTGACAGAACGTGACAAATGCCCCTGTTTACAAGGGTTTCTGTGGGGTTCGACTCTCCGCTTTTCGCGTCAGGATGCGACACGGTTTGACCATTCCCGCCTAAAATCTGTGCGCGTATTTGTGTATACCCCGGCATGGCATCCAAGCGCGGCAGGTTCTTGATTGCATCGTAAATCGGCAATTGCATTTCATCGGTATAGACTTGCGCCGTCAGCCGGATGTCA
>Ga0182027_10002791_pt1 | contig 28043 bp, 26 predicted proteins | sample 712E1DmetaG_FD_121300 | JGI IMG/M metagenome (GOLD analysis project Ga0182027, IMG submission 121300) | Permafrost microbial communities from Stordalen Mire, Sweden - 712E1D metaG (Illumina Assembly) | ecosystem: Environmental > Terrestrial > Soil > Wetlands > Permafrost | place: Sweden...
AGGGATGTCTGAACTTGTTTGAGCCTGAAGCTTCCACAAGAAGCTGAAGGCGAGTTGTTCAGACACCGAAGAAGCATGAGACCTTTGGCGTTAAAAAATCGACCCGTGGAGCGAAAAGAATAAGTTTGTCTCTTACAACAGGCGATCCCTTGCCTCATGTAAAAAAAGAAGAGAAAAGGCCGGAGGTTAAGAAAATTATGGTAGAATAATTCATTATGCAAAGACGCTATTTATGGCTGGGCGGTTTGATTATTTTTACAGTTGCGGTACTGGTGGCAGGCGTTAATACCTATGCCCAGGACACCTCCCAGATAAAAAACCAGTTTGGATACTTACATGTGGGCACGTATCCACTGGAATTTGAATTGTACGAACAACAGCCGGAGGCCTCCTCGTTGCCGGACCTGCTGTTTTATGATGATTTGGAGGACCATTACGAACAAATGTTCCTGATGTGCGATCAATTGGATATCGTCACGCCATAGGCGTTTACCGTTCATGATGAAATGGTTGTCTTTTTCCCTTGGGTTATATCTGAGCACCTGCCTTGTTTGGGCCGACCAACCGCCCCAAAACGGCCTGTATAATCAATTCGATGCCCGGGGCCACGTGGTCAAGGCCGTGGAGTACCGTTGGGGACGACCCAACGGGCGTTTCCGCACTTTTTATCCCGACGGCCGTGTCAAAGGCTGGGGGAACTATCTTAACGGTAAGCTCGAGGGCATGGCCCAGGGCTATTACCCTTCCGGAGTGCTTCGGCTAAAATCTTTTTACAGCAACGGACAACTACACGGCGTTTCCACTATTTATTATGCCGATGGCAATCCTCAGGTGGAAATTACCTATATTAGAGGCATGCAGGACGGCATAACCCGGGAATATGATGAGCATGGCCGTGTGAGTGTTGAACGCCACTTTGTCTGGGGGAAGGAGCAGGGTTTCTCAAAAGAATTTTATCCCAATGCCCAAGTCAAGCGGGAATTGGAATATAAAGACGGACGGCAGATAGGCATGATGCGGGAATTTTATGAGGACGGCAGTTTGCGCGGACTTTTTGAATCGTCTGACGGCCGCAAGAACGGCCGCAGTCAGGAATATTATGAAACCGGCCAATTGATGCGCGAGGGAACGTATAAAAATGATCGGTTAGACGGTACCATCAGCATGTTTTATCTGAGCGGTAAACGTAAATCCCGCGTCCATTATGATCAAGGGCTTTTGAATGATGCCCATTGGTGCGAGTATTATGAAGGCGGGGAGCCCTTCGACACAGTCAGCATCTATCAGGGCAAGAAGGAAGGCTTATATAAGTGCTTTTTTCCCGACGGATCTATTAAAATTCAAGGCCTGTATATAAATGATAAACAGGAAGGTGTTTTTAAAACGTATAGCGTTAAAGGCTGGCTGTGGTATGAGGAATTTTTTGTGCACGGTATGCTGCTCAAACGTCGGGAATATAACGCCCAAGGGCGTTTGGTCATGGAGCAGTTTTTTTATAAATGATTGTCTTGATTGTCCCCCTGTGGTATATTTACCCCTATGGTCAAAAAATTCGATCCGCAGATAGTTAATCCCATCATCACCGGGTTTATGAAAGAGCTACTCACAACCACGGGCGGCCTTGAAGCCTCCCAGCCGCACGAAATTATTGCCCAACCCATCAATGAATATGAAGGACGCATGTGCGTGCATGCTTCGGAAAAATTTGATACGGCGGTTTATATTGCGGCGACAAGTTTTTATTTAAATCAGGCGGATATGCAGGGCCACCGGGCCCGTGGCGCGTTGGTTGTGTATGTAGATACTGAGGTAGCAGAAAAAATTTTTAAAGCCGCCGGACTTCAGGTCCCCTATGACGAAGACGATCAGTCCATGATGACGACAGGCGGGACATTGTGCCAAATGATGGCGGGTGCTCTGAAAGACGGTTTGGCCGCCGCAGGTTTTGCCGATATGCTGGCTTCTCCGCCGTGCGTGTATAAAAACAGCATTCCCGAAGGTGTGGCATTCAGCAAAGAACAGAAGGAAAAGCAGGTTATTTTCTTTTATTTTTTGAAACATAAAGCTGTTGCTATTGAATGGACGTTGGCACCCATCCCCAAAAAATAATCCCGTCTTGACAAACATCAGGTTTTTGATATACTTTTAGCAGACAGACATTGAGAGTGCTAATTTAATCCAATGCTATCACAGAGAGTCATTTTATGGTTAAACATTCCGACATACAGATACGTAAAGACCGCATCCTGGCTATTGTGATCGGGCGTTACATTAAGACTGTTTTACCGGTGGGGTCACAATTTATTACGGAAGAATACAATCTTGATGTGTCTCCCGCAACAGTGCGCAATATTCTGGCGGACCTGGAAGAAGAAGGGTATTTGACGCATCCGCACACCTCGGCCGGCCGTATGCCGACCCAGCAGGGTTACCGCTATTATGTGGACCATCTGATGCATGAAATCCAATTATTAGAAGAAGAAAAGCGCCGCATTCATCAGGAATATAAGCACCATGCGCGCCAGCTGGAAGATTTGATGGAAAAAACTTCCCAGGTCATTTCGGATTTGACCCATTATACCAGCATCGTGTCTTTGGATGATGGGGATGATTATAAGATTGTTTGTAAGGGGACCAATTATGTGGTCGGGTATCCGGACACGACAGACATTTTAAAAATTCAGGCGATTTTAAGAATTCTCGAGGAAAAAGAACGGCTTATGGAGTTGATCAACCGCACTTTAGAGAAAAAAATCGAAATTTATATAGGCCATGAAATGGCCCTTAAGGACATGGAAGGCTGTTCCTTGGCTGTTTCCCGTTTTGAAAAAAATGGGATGAAGGGGCGTATCGCGGTGTTAGGTCCGACACGCATGCAGTATGATCGCGTGGTTTCGACCCTCGATTATATCTCGCAGATATTAAGCCGTTAAATCAAAATTATGGATGAGCCAGACCTGAAACCTCAAGAAGAAATTTTGTCTCAAGAAGCCCCAGCGGAAGTTGAAGCCAACCCACCGGATGAGGCAGCGCTGCATAAAGATAAATATGTGCGGCTTTTGGCGGAATTTGATAATATGCGCAAGCGCCATGAGCGCGAAAAAGAACGTTTGATCAAATATGCGCATGAGGAAGTCATTGTTGAATGTTTGAAATTGTATGATGATTTGGAAAGATCGCTAGTGGCGTTCAAATCTAAAGAAGGGGCGGATGCTAATTTGGTCAAGGGCCTGGAGATGGTTTTCAACAATATGAAAGAATTAATGACTAAATATGAAGTCAAGCCCATCGAGTGCGTGGGGAAATTGTTTGACCCTAACACCCAGGAAGTTTTGATGCAGCAGGAAACAACGGAATTTCCCGATAATGTCGTAATGGAGGAATTGGGAAAAGGATATACCTTGGGCGGCAAAGTGGTACGCACGGCCAAGGTAAAAGTGGCCAAGAATTTGTAACGGGCCGACACAAGGTCGGCCCCTACGTATGTGTGTAGGGGCGGACTTTATGTCCGCCCGATTAAATGGGAGGATATTGATATGGCACGCGTTATTGGGATCGATTTAGGCACATCAAATTCAGCAGCAGCAGCGATGGAAGGCGGCCGTCCGGTCATTATTCCATCGGCAGAGGGCGCAGGTATCGCCTCGGGTAAAGCGTTCCCGTCATTTGTGGCGTTTACCAAAGACGGGCAATTGCTTGTCGGTGAGCCTGCCCGCCGTCAGGCGCCGATCAATTCGGAGGGGACGATCTATGCCTCCAAACGCAAGATGGGGACGGAGTTTAAATTTAAGGTATTCGGCAAGGAGTATACTCCCCAGCAGGTCGGTTCATTCATTCTGCAAAAAATTAAATCCGATGCCGAGAAATTCTTAGGGGAGACGGTGGACAGCGCCGTGATTACGGTCCCGGCGTATTTTAATGATAATCAGCGTCAGGCGACCCGGGACGCGGGAGAAATCGCGGGCCTTAAAGTGTTGCGCATTATCAATGAGCCGACCGCGGCTTGCCTGGCGTACGGGCTGGATAAAGCCGGCAAAGAGCAGAAGATCATGGTTTTTGATCTGGGCGGCGGTACGCTCGATGTGACTATTTTGGAAATGGGTTGGGACACGGCTTCCAAGGCCGCGACCTTTGAAGTTTTGTCGACCTCCGGAGACACTCAATTAGGCGGTACAGACATGGACAATGCCTTGATTGAGTATATCATCACGGAATTTAAAAAAGAATCCGGTGTGGATTTACGCAATGACAAAATGTCGTTTCAGCGTCTGCGCGAAGCCGCGGAAAAAGCCAAGGTGGAGCTTTCCAGCACGGTGTCAACGGAAGTCAATTTGCCGTATATCACGGCGGATGCCACAGGCCCTAAACATTTGACGATGAAAATTGACCGCGCCAAACTCGAGAGCCTGATTAGTCCTCTCATTGACCGCTGCCGCGGTCCGGTGCGTCAGGCGATTAAAGATGCCACCGCTAAATTAGGGGCGGACGTTAAAATCGACCGCGTGGTTTTAGTCGGCGGGCCCACCCGTATGCCGATTGTCCAGCAGTTTTTGGAAAAGGAAGTCGGCCAGAAGATTGAAGGCGGCATTGACCCTATGGAATGTGTCGCTTTGGGGGCCGCGGTGCAAGGGGCTATTATCACCGGGGATGCCAAGGAAGTGTTATTGCTCGACGTGACCCCGTTGTCTTTGGGGATTGAAACGATGGGTTCGGTATTTACCAAACTCATTGATCGCAATACGACCATCCCCACCAAGAAAAGCCAGATATTTTCAACGGCCGATGATAATCAAACGGCCGTGACGATCCGGGTTTTACAAGGGGAGCGTCAGATGGCCAATGACAATACGGAATTAGGCCGTTTTGACTTGGTCGGCATTCCGCCGGCACCGCGCGGCATTCCGCAAATCGAGGTGACCTTTGACATTGATGCCAACGGCATCGTGCATGTCACCGCTAAAGACAAGGCCACGGGCAAAGAGCAAAAGATCCAAATCACGGCCAAGACCAAGCTGTCGGAAGCGGAAATAGAAAAGATGGTCAAAGAAGCGGAAAAATTCGCCGAAGAGGACAAGAAGCGCCGGGATGAAGCAGAGCTCCTTAATCAGGCCAATACGTTGCTGTATACAACGGAAAAATCGTTGAAAGATTATGGCGACAAGGTATCGGCCACCGAAAAAGAAGCAGTGGAAAAAGAATTAACGACTTTGAAAGACGCCATCAAGGACAAGAATCAAGACAAGATCAAGTCCAGTATGGAAAGTCTACAGAAGGTCAGCCATAAATTAGCGGAAGAAATGTACAAAGCCAGCGCCGCCCAAGGCCAAGCGCAAGCGGGCAGTGGAGGTCAAGCAGAACAGCCTAATCCCGAGCAGCCCCAAGACGGGTCTGCCGAGCCCAAGACAGACAAGGGCAAGGACGACGTGATCGACGCGGATTTTAAGGCGAGTTCGGATAAATAAAGAAGAGCCGCAGTTGTCTGCGGCTCCCAGTAGCTAATGGTATTGCTTGCTTTTCCATCACGAAGAACTAGTTTAAGTATAGCAGAAGTATTGTTCTTTTCAAGAGAAAATATGGTCTTAAGAAAGTTCCGTCGTTCATTCTTAAGGCCTTTAACGCCCCAGGCGGGATTCGAACCCGCATCATTTTCTTCGTGACAGAAAAGCTTTATCCAATTAAGCTACCGGGGCGTTAAATTGATTAATATGCTAACATATTTTGATTATTTATCAATATATTTTATTAGCACTGTTGTTTCTCTAAAAGAGGAAATCCAGACGCATAGTATAGGAGGCTAAATTTATTCTTTTTGCTCCACGGTCGATTTTTTTAACGCCGACGTTCCTCGGCCACTCGGTGCCTCAGAAACTCGTCCTTAAATCTTCTGAGATTTAAGGACTCGAACATCTTCGGCATTCCTCGCCTTTCGGCTCGGAATAAACCTCGTGTCCTGCGGCATGCGTCGGCTAAAAATCGAAGTGTCGCTTCAAAGAACAAATTTATCCTCCTATTATTCCTCCCCCTTGATGGGGGAGGTTAGGTGGGGGCGTAGGAATTGAGTGTGTGGCACCTTAATTCAATGGTGGCCTGAAGAAACTTTGGATCCAGAAAAATTAAAAAAAGTATTGGAGAAATAAGAATTAAGGTGACACACACTTAATTCAATAGCGTATCATCGGGTGGCGAGGAGTGATGTTAGCGGGCGGACGGTGACTGCACAAATGTGCGATTAAGGGAAACCCGCTTTCTAGCCGCTGATAGGGTTCGGACTCGAATCAGGAGCACGCTAACGTCACGACGAGCCAGGACCCGATGAGCAGAGTAAAGAGATTGCTTCGTCGCTGCGCTCCTCGCAATGACACAACCTTACGCAGTTGAAGCAATTGGGCCTTTTGACACAAGGTAAATATGAAGAAAGACTATTACGAAATTTTAGGGGTGGCTCGCGAGGCTACCTTGGCGGATATTAAGAAGGCCTACCGTTCTCTGGCATTGAAATACCATCCGGATCGCGTCCCGGAAGCTGAGAAAAAGGCGGCGGAGGAGAAATTTAAGGAAATCTCTGAAGCCTACGGGGTACTTTCCGATCCGCAGAAAAAGCAGACGTATGACCAGTTCGGCCATCAGGGCATTGACCAGAACTATACATCGGAAGATATTTACCGCGGGGCGGATTTCTCCAGCATTTTTGGCGACGAGTCCGACTTGGGCGATCTTTTAGGCCGTATGTTCGGCGCTCAGTTTGACGTAGGCGGCGGCTCTGCTAGGAGCAGCAGACGCTCTCGCGGTCATGATATTCAATACGAAGTGGAATTGAGCCTCGAAGAAGCCTATAGCGGCATTAAGAAGGAAATCAAATTCCCTCGCTATGAGCATTGCAAAAAATGCGACGGCACCGGTGCTAAATCCTCCAGCGCGATGAAAACATGTTCGACCTGCGGCGGTCAAGGCCAGGTGGTCATGGCTAACGGGTTTTTCCGTATGGCCCAAACCTGTCCTAAATGCCATGGTCAGGGCAAGATTATCACGGAGTATTGCCCGGAATGCGCTGGGAAGGGATTGACCAGGATGACCCGTACGGTTGAGATCAAGATTCCGCCGGGTGTTGATAATGATTCTCAGCTGCGTGTCCGCGGTGAAGGAGAGATTGGCAGCGGTGGCAGCGGGGATTTGTTCCTTTTTATTAAAGTGAGGAACCATCCAGTATTTGAGAGGCATGATCACGATTTGCGGATGGATTTGTCAGTTTCCTTTGTTAAGGCGGCTTTAGGAGGCGAAGAAAAGATTAAAACACTGAAAGAAGAAGTGGTCATGAAAATTCCCGAAGGGACACAAAGCGGCAAGGTGTTTCGTATGCGCGGCCAGGGGATGCCGGATGTGCATGGGAGCCATGAATACGGCGATTTGTATGTGCGCGTGATGATCAATGTCCCCAGTCAACTAAGCCAGCGCCAGCGCGAGTTGTTGGAGGCATTGAGCACAGAATTAGGCGAAAGTAACAGTAAATCGTCATTTAAGGATAAATTTAAAAAAGCGTTTAAGTGATATGAGGACATGAGTTACGTGTTAACGTAACTCATAAGTCCGAATGTCATCCCCGAATGCTTTAATCGGGGATCCATATTAGAAAGATTCCCGTTTTCGCGGGAATGACAATGGAGAAGGTGGAGTTTAATGCCAACCTATGACTACGAATGCCAGGCCTGCGGACATGTTTTTGAAGAACTGCAGGACATGAAGGCCCCTAGATTGACCCAATGTCCGCGATGTCATAAAAAGAAACTGACACGCTTGATCGGCAGCGGCTCCGGCATGATTTTTAAGGGGTCCGGTTTCTACGAAACCGATTATAAGAAGAAAGCCGCCCCAACCACCGAAAAAAAAGATTCCTCCAAATCGGCCAGTACTCCTGCGGCTTCCGGTTCATGCTGCGCGGGATGCCCACACAAGGGGAAATAGGCGTCAGGCGGCAGGTTCAAAATAGGGTTTGATTTTATTATGTTATTATGTTATTCTTTTATTGAACGGGGGTGAGCTAACATGGGTTATAAAACAAATCTTAACATCACGCTTGATAAAGAGCTTATCCGTTTAATTGATATGGATAGGGGGCAGGCGCCGCGGTCTTCATTTATTAATCACGTTCTTTCGAAATTTTTTAAGAAGAGCCATGAAGTTTTTGATTGGGGAGAAGAGCACCGCTTAGCTGAAGAGGATATCAAGGCCGGGAATGTCAAGAAATTCTCCAATAAAGAAGACTCCCTTAAATGGCTAAAGAGCTGATATTTACCCAACGTTTTAAGAAAAATTACCAGGCCTTACCTGCCAACATTCAAACCCGCTTTGATGAGAAACTTGACCTTTTCCTGAAAAATCCACGGCATCCTTCTTTAAATATCCATAGATTTTTAGGGATGGAAGATGTCTGGGAAGCTTATATTTCCAAGCAATACCGGTTTACATTTTCGGTTACAAAGCAAAGCATTATCTTCCGCAACATAGGACCGCACAGTATTATTGACACAGGCAATGTCTAATATCTGCTTTCGAAGACCACACGCATCAAGTATGCGCCAGGCGGCTTTTTGGCTTCCTTTAATATAGTTTTATGTTATAATTATTCCTTTGTTAATTTTAAATAAAGAAAGGGCATGGTTCATGTCAGCGCTCAAGCCATTTGCGGCGGTTTTTTATAATAAGGAGAAAGTGGAAAATCTCTCAGAGGTCTTCTGCCCACCGTATGATATCATCTCCAAGGAACAGCAGGATGCTTATTATAAGCAGGACCCCTATAATTTTATCCGCCTTGAATTAACCAAAGACACGCCCAAAGACACTGACAAGGACAATAAATATACCCGGGCCAAGAAGACCTATGAGGAATGGCTAAAAAAAGGTATATTAAAACAGGATGAAAAACCCTGTATTTACTTTTATAAACAGGATTATAAATATCAAGGCGAAAAATATATCCGTACGGGTTTTTTGGGATTGTTGAAGATAACCGAAGACTCGGGTGTGCGGACTTTACCGCATGAACACACACATGCCTTGGCCAAAACCGACCGGTTCACGCTTTGGAGTGCTTTAAAAAGCGACTTAAGCCCGATTTTTGTCGGATACGCGGACAAGGCCGGTAAAATCGACCAGATATTTCTTAAAAATTTGGCCAACCAGAAGCCTGATCTGGAAGCGGTGGACCAGGATAAAGTCAAACACACCATCTGGCGCTTGGAAGACCCGGATAAAATTCAGGAAATCATCCGCGTTGTTGATAACCAAAACTTATTTATCTGTGACGGGCATCATCGTTTCGAAGTGGCGAATCAAATCCGCCGGGAGGCTTTAAAGAAGGCTCCCAAGACAACAGGTGAGGAGCCCTACAATTATGTGATGACCTATTTTACCAATATGGACTCCAAGGATTTGCAGATATTCCCCATTCACCGCATTGTCAAAAAATTCCCCATCAGTGTTAATCTTTTAGAACAGTATTTCCGTATTGACAAAGTTAAGAATAAAATAGATTGGATGGTTTTATTGGCCCGCGCGGGCCAAAATGAGCATGCCTTTGGTTTGTATAATAAGCAGGGCATGTTTTTACTACGGTTAAAGAATAAAATGCTCATTGATAAGATGGTCAAGGAAGGCTCCAGGGACTACCGGAGTTTAGATGCGGCTATTTTGAAGGCGTTTATTTTGGACCAGGTGGGGGTGTCTCCCGAGGATACGGTTTATTCTATAGACCCTGATGAAGTCGTGAGAGCTGTGAATGAAGGGGCCGCTGAGGCTGGGTTTATTCTTAATCCTGTTTCGGTAAGGCAATTGCGGGCCATCGCGCTTAACGATGAGCGTATGCCGCCTAAAACCACCTATTTTTATCCGAAAGTGTTGTCAGGATTGACGATTTATAAGATGGAGTAGTTCCCTATGTCTTTATTCGGAAAATCCAACTACACCTTTATCAAGGTCAAGCGCAAGGAAATCCCCATCGGCGTATGGACCAAATGCCCTGGCTGTGAGTCGCCGGCGTATTCCAAAGAATTAAAGAACAACCTGAATGTCTGCCCCAAATGCGGCTTTCATTTGAGTTTAACGGCCGGCGAGCGCATTGAGCATTTAATTGATGAAGGGACATTTACCGAGACAGACCCGGACATGGTCTCCGCTGACCCGCTGGCATTTGAAGGCCCCAAGACTTACAAAGAAAAAATCAAACAGGACCAGGAGTCCACAGGGCTTCAAGATGCCGTGATCACCGGTCATGGCACCATCGAAGGGCAAAAGGTTGCTCTGGCGGTGACGGATTCGCGTTTTATCATGGGCTCCATGGGTTCTGTTGTAGGTGAAAAAATAACCCGTCTGGTGGAATATGCGACCCAAGAGAAAATACCGGTGATTATTGTCTCAGGTTCCGGCGGCGGGGCGCGCATGTATGAAGGGGCTATTTCACTCATGCAGATGGCCAAGACCTGTGCGGCCCTGCAGCGTCATCAGGAGGCGGGGCTGTTGTATATTTCGGTATTGACGAACCCGACTATGGGGGGGATCATGGCTTCTTTCGCCGGTGTAGGGGACGTGATTATCGCCGAACCCAAGGCGTTGATCGGTTTTGCCGGCCCCAGGGTCGTAGAGCAGACCATAAGACAGAAATTGCCTCCGGGCTTTCAACGTTCGGAATTTTTATTGGCCCACGGTATGATCGATATGATTGTCCAACGTCAGGACCTTAAAGGGGTTTTGGCCCATACGATAGGCTATTTTCAAAACTAATTATGGCCCATATCAGGATCAAAAATCTTTGCAAAAGGTATACAGGCGGTTTCGATGCCGTCAAGAATGTCAATTTGGAAATCGGCGATAAGGAATTTATCGTACTCGTTGGGCCTTCCGGCTGCGGTAAATCCACCACCTTACGCATGGTGGCCGGATTGGAAGAAGTCACCTCCGGAGAAATTTGGATTAACGATCGGTTAATCAATGATGTTCCTGCCAAAGACCGCAACATTGCCATGGTGTTCCAGAATTATGCGCTGTATCCGCATATGAACGTGTTTGAAAACATGGCTTTTGGCCTCAAATTACACCGCTATCCCAAACCTGAAGTTGAGAAACGCGTCTATGAAGCGGCTGAAGTTTTGGGGATCAACCAATACTTGGAACGCCGGCCGCGTGAGCTTTCCGGAGGGGAACGCCAGCGCGTGGCTTTGGGCCGCGCCATTGTGCGCAAACCGTTGGTGTTTCTTTTCGATGAACCGTTGTCTAACCTGGATGCCAAGATGCGCGTACAGATGCGCACCGAAATCCATAAATTGCGCATGCGCTTGCAGACGACCTTTATTTATGTGACGCACGATCAAACCGAAGCTATGACCATGGGGGACCGTATCGTGGTCATGAATAAAGGATTGATCCAGCAATGCGCGGACCCTATAACGGTGTATGATAAGCCGGCCAATAAATTTGTGGCTTCCTGCATCGGTTCGCCTCCGATTAATTTTATCACGGGCCGGATTATCAAGAGGGACCACAAATATTTCTTTAATGAAGGCAAGTTTCAGGTTAAACTATTAGACGAGATGTATCCTAAGATGGCGGAGTATAGCGGTCAGGACATCGTTATGGGGATCCGTTCGGAGGATATTTACGATAAACTGTTCGCTTCCGAAGCCTCACCTGAAAATACCGTGCGGGCCACTTGTGAAGTCGTGGAGCCACTGGGCTCCGAGGTCTACCTGTATTTAACCACGGGCAAGCACAATTTTATCGCTCGCGTTGGGGCCCATGACCTGCCGGATGTCAACCGGGACATGGACCTGGTATTCGACATGAGCAAGGTACACTTCTTTGATTCGAAAACCGAAGAAACCATTATCTAGGCTGTATTTCCTCGTTGTTTTTTCTTTCCTGGTCCCTTTAGTGGGCTTTTTTGTGTATGCATCTCACAATCCCGCGGCATATTTTTTCCTGGTAGTTGCCCTTTTGGTTAATATTTTTTTATTGATGGCTTTTCACAGACGTCTACAAAAAAAACAGTCGCAGATTGCTTTGCAGAAAGAGGAGTATTTTGAGCGTGCCAATTTGATGAAAGCCGAATTGCAGCGTGAATGGGAAACCATCGAATCTCTGCGCCAGAAAATCATCAGTTATGCACATTTAAAAGAATTGACCGAAAAATTAAGCCTGTGTTTGAGCATGGAGGAGACATCCAATACTTTGTCTGTTGAGGTCAGCCGGCTTTTCGGCCATAAAGACGTGACCGTGATTTTGTATTTATTCCACTCCACCACCGGTGAGCTGGGGCTTTCTTCTTCTCAAAAAGGGCAGATGCAGGTCGATCTTAAGGCCAAAAAAGGGGATATTTTTGATCAGTTTGTCATCAAGACCATGCATCCTCTGCTCGTGGAGGACGTTCATACGGATTTCCGTTTTGATCTGGATAAAATAGGAGCGGAAGAAAGGCGTCTGATCCGTTCGCTTATTTCCACCCCCCTTATTGTGGGGGAAAAAACACTGGGCATTCTACGCGTGGACAGCCCTGTGGCGCGCCACTTTGCCACCGATGATTTGCGGTTTTTACGGACCATTGCGGATGTGACGTCCATCGCCATTGAAAATGCGCAGCTGTATGAACGCCTGGAGACCATGGCCATTAAAGACGGGTTGACCGGCTTGTATCTTCGCCGGCATATGCTGGAACGGCTCAATGAAGAAATTTCCCGGGAAATACGTTTAGGCGCCGAGCTTGTGTTTATGATGGTTGATTTAGACCGTTTTAAAAAATATAATGACTCTTTCGGCCACATGGCCGGGGACATCGTGCTCAAGGCCGTGGCCCGGCTGATGGAAGAGCAATTCAGCGACCCCGGAGATTTACTGTGCCGTTATGGGGGCGAAGAGTTTTGCATTTTATTGCCGAATTGTTCCAAGGCCAAAGCCGTGCAGTTGGCCAATAAACTTAGGGAAAAAATTGAAGCGCAGGAAATCATCCTGCGCCGGCAGAAAACCTATGTAACAGTCTCCATCGGAGTCGCCTCTTTTCCCAAAGACGCCCGGTCGAAAGAGGATTTGATTTATAAGGCGGATGAAGCGCTTTATCAGGCTAAAGAAACCGGACGCAACAAGGTGTGTGCCGCATGATTTATATTTTTATTCTTCTCACAGCGGTTTTTGTGGCCGTAGTTTTTTACTTAGCTAAGCTCGTGGTCTTGGGGCTGGAGCAGAAGGCGGATGAGGATGTGCTGGGGGCTAAGGATGTTTTTGGAAAAATTATTGAACAGAAAGAAAAAGCACAGGCTGAAAAATCCAAGCTTGAAAATCAGGCGTCGCAGATATTTACTCTGTATGAGATGACCAAGGAAATCACCCGTCATTGGGAAGAACAGGAAGCGTTTAATATCTTTCGTAAGAAATTAAATGAAAATGTCAACCTAGCAGACTGCCAATTGGTGCATGAGGTGGACGAAGCTTTTAAGGACGGGATTTTACCCAGCGATTACGGGGTTTTTGTGCTCAAGAGTAAGGAAAGAAAATTCGGGGTGTTGTTATACAAAGGTTTGGAAGACAAAGACAAAGAAAAATTTGCGATCCTGGCGCATCAGTTTGCTTTGGCCTTGCGGCGCCTGAAGTTATACAAGGACATTGAAACTTTGGCCATTACCGACGGTCTGACCGGAGTGTATACCCGGCGTTATTTTATCGAGCGTTTTGATGAGGAAATCAAGCGTTCGCGGCTGCACAAGAGCAATCTTGCCTTTTTGATGATTGATGCCGATCATTTTAAAATGGTCAACGATCAGCATGGGCATTTGACCGGAGATGCGGTGCTCAAAGAGATAGCCCGCATTATCCAGGAAGGTGTGCGTGAAATTGATATTGTAGGACGCTTCGGCGGAGAAGAGTTTTGCGTGGTTCTGCCGGATACGGATTTGGAAGGTTCGTGTGTGGTGGCGGAACGTATTCGTAAGGCCGCGGAGGATACATTAATCAAAGCCTATGACAATGCCCTGCATATGACGTTGAGTATTGGGGTGGCGGTCTATCCTGCCGATGGTAAAGTTTTAGAAGAGCTCATGGACAAGGCGGATTGGGCTTTGTACCGCGCTAAATCCCAGGGACGCAACCGTGTGGTAGCGTTTGGTCTTTATCAGACACATAAGCACCTATGAAAAATTCCTCTAAAATTTTTGTTTTGGTTTTATTATTGCTGGCTTTCCTGACAGCCACGGCTTGGGTGGGGGTGCGCCAATTAGCCGATATTTTTGTAGAGTTTGACCATGTGGCCCAAGTGGATCTGGTTTTGATGGAGGCGGCCACCCAGCTCAATGAGATACAGTTGGAAAAGGAAATTATTTTTGAAAAGCTTTCAGGGACTGCTGAAGAGTTAGCGTTTGGTAAGGCTAACGCGGCACGGAGTCAATATTTAGCGGATTATGTGAAAGGCTTAGAAGGGCTTTTGGGTCAATACATTAAACAGGCCAATGCGCAGATTGGCCGTGTGGATGCGTTGGGAGACATTCCCTCACCTTTGAAGGATTCTTTTGAGCGTTGCTTCGAGCAAACCCAACAGTATGACAGTACGCTCGAGGCCATGTTTATGGCAGTGGCAAAAGGCGGATTTCAACTGTCACTGGAAGATTTGGACGCCATCGACCTGCGTCAGAGAGTGCTGTCGAAGAACGTCCAGGCCATTGTCCAGCAAGTATGGGGCCTGGTGCATGAGTCGGTCAACAAAAGTGAGCAAAGGCGTCAGAGGTCAAAAGAAATATTTTTGTTTAGTTTAGTTTTAAGCGCAACGCTCGTGTTATTGCTGTTTGTGTTTAAGGAAAATTTGGAAGAAATCAACCGGCAGAAGAAGGATTTAGAAAAATTAAATCAGGAACTCGACGGGTTTGTACATACGGTCAGCCATGATATAGCGGGTCCCTTGACAACCATCGTCGGTTATGGGGCCTATCTGGAAGGGCACTATGCCGCGCAATTGGACAAAAAAGGCCAGGATTGTATCAGCGGTGTGCGCAAAGGAGCCACACGGCTTAATGTGTTGATTAAAGACATGCTGGAATTGACAAGAATATCCCGGGTTAAAAATCCTTATACGCGTACCTCTATTCAGGAGGTCATTGACACGGCCGTCGCCAATGGCGATTTTATGATGCAACGCTCATCAGCCCGCATTGAACTGGGATCTCCCATGCCTCAAATCGTTTGTGACCGCATTAAAACCACGGCCGTATTTTTTAATCTTATCAGTAACGCGATTAAATTTGTCCCCACAGGCATTCGTCCTGTGGTTAAAATCAGTTGGCGTGAGAACCCCAAAGAGCATGAATTTACTGTTGAAGATAACGGGATCGGCATTGACCCCAAGCATCATCAGGAAATTTTTGATATTTTTAAACGTCTGCATACAGGGGATGAATACAGCGGAACAGGGGTGGGGTTGGCCATTGTCAAAGCTGCGGTAGAAGGCCAGGGCGGAGCGGTGCGTGTGGAATCCCAGGCGGGCGGTGGCGCCAAATTCATCTTCACTATTCCCAAAGGCTTGACCGCCTTTCGGCCATTATATTAGCCCCCGCCTTTGGCGGGGCAGGTGGGAATTCATTTAAAACGCCTATTGAAGACCTGTTTTTTTTAGTATAAAATAAATAAAAGTCTTAATAACAAATAAAAGTAAGGATTGTAATGAGGCGGTATGTCGTTGGTGTGGATGTCGGCGGCACCAATATCAAATTGGGAGTCGTAGACCCTGCGGGAAAAGTTATTGTCCGAAACAGTTTCGCGACAAAGCCTTTTGCGTCAAATAAAATCAAATTGATTGAGGCTATCGCCCAAGAAATCCAGATGAGTATCAGGATTGCCGGGTTAAGCAAGAGGCAAATTGCCGGTGTGGGCATAGGGTTACCGGGTTTAGTTGATTATGAAAAAGGGGTTGTCCGTTTTTTGCCGAATATTCCAGGCTGGCGCAATGTCCGTTTAAAATCCATTCTTCAGAAAAAAATAAAACTCCCGGTTTTTGTCGATAATGACGTAAAAATGATTACTTTAGCCGAGTCCCAATTCGGTGCGGGCCAAGGCGTTGCCAATCTGATATGTTTGACTTTAGGCACAGGTGTGGGGGCCGGTTTGATTTTGGACGGCCGGCTTTACCGTGGCGAAGGCAATGCCGCCGGAGAGTTGGGGCATATGCCGCTCAATGAGCATGGCCCCAGATGTAATTGCGGCGGCTGGGGCTGCTTTGAAGCTTATGTAGGCAACCGGCCTTTGTTTGCCAAGGCCTCTCGCATGATAGGTAAACGCGGGATGACTACCCAAAAGATGTTTGCCTTAGCGCAACAGGGAAATAAAAAAGCGTTACTCTACTGGCGTAGAGTGGCCCAGCGCATTGGTAATGGGTTAGTCGGTATTGTCAACTTGTTAAATCCACAGTTGATCATTATCGGCGGCGGGGTGTCCAATAATGAGAAGTTTTTGTTCAAGACAATTGCAGAGACTATTCGTGCTAGAGCCATGAGTTTTCAGGGAGGCACGTTTAAGATTAAGCGGGCCCAATTTAAAGATGATGCTGGAATTATTGGTGCGTATGCATTGGTGACTAATGCGCAAAGGTAGGTTTTTTATTTTTTTGGTTACCATAAGCCTTTGGGCGGGCGGTATTTTTTTGTTTTTTCTGCAGGAGGCAAGGGCAGACAAGTTGCCGATGCCGAATATCAAAGGGCAGCTTAAAAATGAAAATTTCAAGACCGCCTCGCCAATAGAATTACAGGCCGATCAGGTCAGTTTGAATTCGGCCGATAATAAAGCGACTGCCCGCGGCAACGTGGTGGTCACAAGCCCAGACCAGCAATTGTATTGCGATCAGTTAGAACTCTACCGCATCATACAACAGGCCGTGGGCCAAGGTCATGTGTATCTGGACACTCCCCAAGAGCAGATCATAGCCGATCAATTTACGTATAATTTTAATCAGCACACCGGAGAGTTTCGCAACGCCAAGGTTTTTGCTGATCCGTACCAGATCGAGGGGAAGACCATCGACAAGGTTTCTGAAACTCATATCATTATGGATAATGGTTATTTGACGACCTGTGACCTGGATGAACCGCATTTCCGGATGGCTGCCCGCCGCATGGACGTTTATCAGAAGGATAAAGCCATTGTCCGGGGCATGAAGATTTATATAGGCAAAATTCCGGTCATGTATATGCCGTATTATGTGCAAGACCTTAAAAACCGCCCTATATGGACGGTCATACCGGGTGAAAAAAAAGATTTCGGGATGTTTTTATTGACCACGTTGCGTCTTAATGTTAGTCCCCGCGTGAAAGTGGCCCTGCATATGGATGTCCGTGAACGTACCGGTTTTGGCGAAGGCTTTGATGTCAAATACGATACGCCTAATTTCGGCAGCGGCATCTTGACCACGTATTACACAGCTGAAAATAAAATTGCCAGTAACCATTTATGGGATTTATATAGAAACGGGGTAAAAAAAGGCCCCACGAACCATCACACGCGTTATCGTGTGCGTTGGCGCCATAAGTGGGAAATTGATGAGAATACCGAGGCTGTCTTGCAGGTGTATAAAGTCCACGATTACGACATTGTGAATAATGGGTTCTTGAAAGAATATTTCACGCGGGAATATAACCAAAATGCGGATGTCAACACCTACTTTTTATTGACGCACGTCATGCCGCACGGCACATTGACTTTCAATGTCAACTACAGCCGTATTAATCCTGCGATACAAACGGTTGATCGTTATCCGGAGCTCACCTATACTCTTAACAATGAACAAATCGGTAAAACCGGTTTTTATGTCAAAAGTATCAATACTTATTCAAATTTTACCTATCAGAATTATAATCCTCAGACATTCAATGAGAAGACTGAGCGTTTTGATTCGAACAATGATATTTCCCACCCCTTTAAAATAGGATTTATCACATTTAATCCGCATGCAGGAGGAGAAGAAACCTATTATAGCCGTACCGCCGAGGAGGATCGGAATAATATCGTCCGGGGCCTTTTTAGAACAAGCATGGATATAGGCACCAAATTTTACAGGATTTGGGATGATTATAAAACGGATTTTGCGGGGCTGAACATCAACGGCTTGCGTCATTCGATAACGCCGACGATAACTTATTTGTATCAGGCCAAACCGACGTTCCCGGCGTCTAACTTGAACCAGTTTGATCCCAGTATTGATGATCTCTACAGGATCAATCAGCTTGAATATGGATTGGAAAATAAATTGCAGACCAAGCGTGACGGTCACATCGTAGATTTGTTAAGGCTGTTAATCACCGCTAATTACGGCCTTAAGACCACGACCGGTCATAGAGGTTTAGATCCTGTGGATTTCCTCACGGATTTTAATCCTAGCGACTGGCTGACTTTACACGAGGAAACTGTATACGATTTTCATGCCGGGCATTTTAATTCTGAAAATTTAAGTGGCACAGTCCATAGCGGTAATTGGTCATTTGGGCTCGGTAACGATTATAACAGAGGGGGAGGCGATCAGGTCACCACCGAGTTGAAATACACCATCAATCCCAAGTGGAAGTTTAGAATTTATAACAGTTTTCCGCTGAGCAGATCTACGGAGAGCGGCCTCTATGACATTATGGGGACCAACGGCATCTCCGGTACTAATCCTGCTTTGGCGAGTACCGCCAGAGAGAATGAATTTGTCCTGACGCGTGATTTGCATGAATGGGAAATGGATTTAACTATTGACCAACAAGAAGGCCATGGCTCAACGTTTTATATTATTTTTCGTCTAAAGGCGTTCCCGGATATGAAGGCGGATTTGATTAGCACCAGCTTCCAGCAGTCCAGGCCGGGTGCGCAAAGTTAAATAGGGGTGAATTAATGAAAATTGCTATCGTCGGTTCAGGTTATGTGGGTTTGGTTTCGGGCGTTTGTTTGGCGCATATTGGACATCAAGTGATATGTGTGGACAATAACCCGGAGAAAATCAAAATTCTAAAAAAAGGACGGTTGCCGATTTATGAGCCGGGCCTGCTTGAACTGATGCGTGAGGGGGTAAGAAAAAAACGTTTGTCTTTTAGCGGTTCTATCGGTGAGGCGACCAAGAAATCCCAGGTGATTTTTTTGGCAGTCCCAACACCGCCTAAACCCAATGGAGACGCGGATTTGATATATGTGGAGAATGTCAGCCGCCAAATTGCCCAGCACATGGATTCGTATAAGCTTATCGTCGAAAAATCAACCGTGCCGGCGGAAACGGGCAAGAAAATCCGGCATACCATCCATTTGAATCTGGCTAAAAAATATAAGCAGGGCAATAAAATTTTGCTGGATTTTGACGTGGCCTCCAACCCCGAATTTCTTAAAGAAGGATCGGCCGTGCATGATTTTATGAACCCCGACCGCATAGTCATCGGCGTGGAGTCGCCCACAGCAGAGCAGCTTTTAAGAGAGATTTACAAGCCGCTTAAGCCTAAGATTTTGGTGACTAATATCGCCTCTGCGGAGATGATCAAACATGCTTCTAATTCGTTTTTGGCGACTAAAATCTCTTTTATCAATGCAGTGGCCCAGATTTGCGACCGCGTGGGTGCCGATGTTCTTAAAGTGGCGGAAGGTATGGGATTGGACAAACGCATAGGCCGCCAGTTTTTGGATGCGGGGGTGGGTTACGGCGGCAGTTGTTTTCCCAAAGATGTGGATGCGTTTATCCGTTTAAGCGAAAAAAGCGGTTATGATTTTTCTTTATTAAAAGAGGTGCGGCGGGTCAATGATTACCAGCGCCAGTGGTTTGTGCGTTTAGTTGAGGAAAAAATATGGAATATCAAGGACAAGACGATCGGCGTATTGGGGCTGGCTTTTAAGCCCAATACCGACGATATTCGTAATGCCTCAGCGCTGGAAATTGTCCGTCTTTTACAGGCTGAAGGGGCCAATATCAGGGTCTTTGATCCCAAGGCCATGGACAATGCGCGCAAGGTGCTAAAGCGTGTTGTTTTTTGTGATAATGCGTATATGGTGGCGGAAGGTTGCGACTGCTTGTTGCTGTTGACCGAGTGGCCGGAGTTTAAAGACATAGATTTTGTGCAAATCCGGGATGCCATGCGGCAGACCGTCATTTTTGACGGCCGCAATTTTCTGGATGCGGGCCATTTGCGGGATATCGGGTTTGAATATTTAGGGACGGGACGGGGAAAATCCCTATGAGTATCATGCTGGAGAAAAAAATTAAGAACCATAAGGCCAAGATAGCCGTGATTGGTTTGGGATATGTCGGCCTGCCATTGGCCGTGGCTTTTGCCCGGTGTGGCTTTAGAGTTTTTGGTATTGATACGAGTCAGCAACGCATCGAGCGTATTAAAAGTAAGAAAAGCTATATTGCGGATGTCACCCATCGTCAGATGGCGCGCCTGATCCACAGCGGGCATTTGGTCGTTGCTCTTGATTTTGATCTGATAAAAGATGCCGATGTGGTTATTATTTGCGTGCCGACACCTCTGAAGCGTAAATATACGCCGGATATTTCGTTTATGGTTAAAGCGGTGCGCAGCATTACGCCCTACATCCGTTCCCAAACATTGGTGGTTTTGGAAAGCACCACGTATCCGGGGACGACCCAGGAACTCATTAAACCGGAGTTGGAAAAATCGGGATTGTCGGCCGGCCGTGATTTTTATTTAGCTTTCTCGCCGGAGCGCATTGACCCTGGCAATCCGCATTTTAAAGTGACGCAAATCCCTAAAGTCGTGGGAGGGCTGACAGGGCGTTGTACGCAACTGACTCAAATGCTGTATCAGCAGATCATTGCTCGTGTGCATGTGGTGTCTTCGCCTAAAGTGGCGGAGATGACCAAGTTATTGGAAAATTCTTTTCGTATCGTTAATATCGGATGGATCAATGAAGTGGCTCAAATGTGTCATAAACTGGGCATAGATGTTTGGGAGGTCATTGAAGCGGCTAAAACCAAACCGTTTGGTTTTATGCCTTTTTATCCGGGATTAGGGGTGGGGGGGCATTGCATCCCGGAAGACCCGTTATATCTTTACTGGAAAGCCAAACGTTACGGGTTTAATTCCAAATTTATCAAATTATCGGCGGACATTAACGCGCACATGCCGCATTATTGTCTGCACCGTTTGGCGGACATGCTGCCCAAGTCTTTGGCGCGTTCAAAAATTTTGGTGGTGGGGGTCACGTATAAGAAAGACGTGACGGATTTACGTAAATCTCCGTCTTTGAGATTGATAGAATTGCTTAAAGCCCAAGCCCGAGTGGATTATTTTGACCCCATGGTCCCTTATCTTAAATTAGGCGGCATTGATTTGATGCCGGTGGCATTGACACCGCAGACGCTTAAGAAATATGATGCCGTGGTGATTGCGGTGGACCACACCAAGGTGGATTATGCCCTGATCCTCAAGCACGCGAAGCTGATTTTTGACATTAAGAATATTTATAAGGATGCGCGCAGTAAAAAGATAGTTAAGTTATAAAATTATTGTTCCCCCTCTTTTTTTAAAGAGGGGGTTAGGGGGAGTTGTTTATTATGTCTAAGAAAGTAGTGTTAATCTCCGGCGGGGCTGGGTTTTTGGGCAGCCACCTGTGTGATTGGTTTATCCAGCATGGATTTAAGGTGATAGCGGTGGATAATTTACTCACGGGCTCTATGCGCAACGTGGCGCATTTGCGGGCCAATAAAGATTTTAAATTTATCAAGCACGATGTTGCCAAGCCTTTTAAAGTGGGGGCCCATGTGGATTTTGTGTGCCATTTTGCCTCACCGGCCTCGCCGGTGGATTATGCGAACCATCCCATCGCCACCATGCGCGTCGGCAGTTATGGCACGCATAATTTATTGGAAATCGCTCGTCGTAAAAGGGCAGTCTTTCTCATGGCCTCTACATCGGAAGTGTATGGGGATCCGTTAGTGCATCCTCAAAAAGAGAGTTACTGGGGCCATGTGAATCCTAACGGACCGCGCAGCATCTATGACGAGGCCAAACGTTACGCGGAAGCCGCTGTGTTTGCGTATAAGCGTGTGTATAAGATGGATGTGAAAGTAGTCAGGATCTTTAATACGTATGGCCCACGCATGCAAATCAAAGACGGGAGGGTAGTGCCTAATTTTATTGAGCAGATTTTGCATCATCAACCGTTGACTGTCTATGGCAATGGCCGGCAGACACGTTCTTTTTGCTATGTGGATGATTTAATTGACGGGATTACTAAATTGCTTTTTTCTAAAATGACAGGGCCTGTTAATATCGGCAATCCGCGGGAGTTTACGATTTTGCAATTCGCCCGGTTAATTCGTAAGAAATATAACCCCAAAGCCAAAATTGTTTTTAAGCCTTTGCCCGTGGATGATCCCAAACAGCGACGGCCGGATATCTCCCTGGCGCGTAAAGAACTGGGCTGGGAGCCGAAGGTTGACTTAGAAGATGGTATCGGGCGAACCATGAATTGGTTTGCAAAGAACTATCGTTAATGCTGTAAAATTCCTCCCCCTTGACGGGGGAGGATAGGTGGGGGTGTATGGTCACTAAAGACGAACTTATAGCTTTTGAAAAAGAAATTGCAGATATCTATGCCACAGGTGTGATCCGTGCGCCGGTGCATTTGCGCGCGGGACGGGAAGAGGCTTTGATCAAGATCTTTAAAGATTATCAGATTGGTGATGACGACTACGTATTTGGTTTTTGGGATTCGCATGAGTTGGCTCTTTTAAAAGGGGTCCCGCGACAAGAGCTAAAACAAGCGATCCTAGATGGCAAAAGCATATCGTTGTGCTTCCCTAAGTATAAATTGCTTTGTTCCGGTATTGTAGGAAGTCTGATGGGTACAGCTGCGGGGGTGGCTTGGGCCTTGAAGAATCAGGGGAAAAAAGGCCGGGCATTTTTATTTTGCGGAGACATGTCCGCGGAAACGGGTATTTTCCATGAAGCCGTCAAATACGTGTATAATTTTGATTTACCGGCCACTTTTATTGTTTGTGATAATGGGGTTAGCGTCATGACGGATACGCGCGCCACCTGGGGCAATCCGCAACCTTGGTTTAAGGGCACTCAATACGAGAAGAAAATTATATATTTTAAATACATCAACGGCTATCCGCATTCTGGCCTTGGAAAGTTGATAAAGTTTTAATAAACCCCCTCTTTTTTATAAAGAGGGGAAAGGGGGAGTTGAATTTAAGTTATGAAATATTTTGACGAATTAAAAAGAACCATGGAGTGGTTAGCCCAGCAGCCTCGTGTGATGTTTGTGGGCCAAACAGTCGCGGGTCCGGGGACATTCATGTTCCAAACGCTGCGGGATTGCCCCAAGGAGCGTTGCCTGGAAATGCCCATCAATGAAAGTTTTCAAATGCAGTTTACCATCGGTTTAGGATTAGCCGGTTATGTGCCGGTTTCGGTTTATCCCCGGCAGAATTTTTTGCTTTTGGCGACCGGAGACATGGTCAATCTGCTGGATAAAATTCCGCTGATTTCCGGCGGGAAATTACCCCTGAAGGTCATTATCCGGGTGGCCACCGGGCCGGATGCCCCTGTGCATCCTGGGCATCAGCATATCGGCAATTATGCGAAAGCGTTGCGTGAATTATTTGACTTCATTGAGGTTATAGAACTCAATCGCGCCGAGGATATTTTTGGGGCCTACAGCCATGCGCTTTCCCGCACAGACGGCAAATCCACGATGCTCATCGAGCACGGCAATTTTTACAATGAAGAGTATTACGCCAAAGGGATGATGACAACTCAATCGCAGCACTCAACTCGCTGAAGGAAGTATGCTACCGCCAAACAAAGCAATAGGGAATATTTCTAAAATTTTTATTGTCGGGCATAACGACAGCATTGAAAATTCTCTTAAAGGGTATTTTAAGGCCCATGGTTTTCGTCATTTCGTCTCGAATACCCAAGATCGCATTGATGTATTAAATCCGTTAAGCGTAGCAAATTTTTTCAAGAAATTTAGACCGGAATATGTCTTTTTGGGTTCCATCCGTTCGGGAGGTATTGCGGCCAACCAAAAATATCCGGCGGCATTTATTTATGAAAATAGCCAGGCGCAAAATTTGATCATTGAGGCCGCCTGTCATTATAAAGTCAAAAAATTATTGTATTTTTCCAGCTCCTGCGCCTATCCCAAGGACGCCGGGCAACCGATCAAAGAATCTTCTTTACTGACCGGACCGCTGGAGACAACCAGTGAAGCCTATGCAGTCGCTAAAATTGCCGGCACAAAAATGTGTCAGGCCTATCGAGCGCAATACGGGTTGAATGCCACTGTAGCCGTACCTGCAACTCTTTATGGCCCGGGCAGCGACACCGATATGGAAAATGCCCATGTGTTAGGCGCGCTGATAGCGAAATTTCATAAGGCACAAAATGAAGGCGCCTCCCAGGTCGTGGTATGGGGGAGCGGAAAGCCGCGGCGGGAGTTTTTGTACGTGGATGATTTTGTCAGCGCCTGCCTGTTTTTGATGGAACATTATGAGGGGGCGGAAATGATTAACATTGGCACAGGGGATGACGTGACCGTACAGCAATTGGCCATGATGATTAAAAAGGCCAGCGGTTATAAAGGCAAGATCGTTTTCGACATCTCCAAGCCTGATGGAGTTATGCGTAAACTTATGGACAATAGCCGCATTCGTAAGCTGGGCTGGAAGCCGAAGGTCAGTTTGGAAGAGGGCATTGAGAGGACGTATCAGTGGTACATGCGCCGTAGTGTCATTGCGAGCGGAGCGAAGCAATCTCGTTTTTAAATAAGAAGGCCGCGATATTCTCGCGGCCCAGTAGCATAATGGATAGAACGCTTCTCCGCCTCTTCCATGACTATATTAAATATAGCATGTTCATTGTTCTTTGCAAATATAAAAGGGTCGCTAAGAGATAAACTTGTTCTTTTTGCTCCTGGAATCGTTTTTTTAACGCCAAAGGTCTCATGCTTCTTCGGTGGCTGAACAACTCACCTTGAAGTTCTCTGGAACTTCAAGGCTCGAACAGTTCAGCCATCCCGTGGCCTAAAAGCCACGGGATGCCCTCGAAGCATGAGCTGCTTTGGCTAAAAACTACAGTCGCAAAAAGAACAAGTTTATCTCTTAGCGACAACCAACGATTAAAAATAGGGGACAGCGCCCTATTTTAGCGACAACCAACGATAGTACTCGGTATGAGGATATAAATGTCAGAATCGAATTCTCCAAGCCAGAATTTCCTCGGTATAAAGCTGAAAAAAGACGTGCTGCTTGCCGTCGGTATAGGACTACTAACTTTTGTAGTGACTCCCATTATAGCAATGGTTATTGCAGTTCTTTTTTCCTTACTTAGGATAGTAGCCAAAGGTATTTACCCTGTAGTCATTATTGCTGAACTTTTTAACCTGCGAGAGTTAAGCGGGTATTTTGCTACACAAATAATCTTGGTTGGATTTATCGCACTTATCGGTGATGTAGCTGTCGGAGCAATCTCCTGGCTGATCAATCACTCTAAAAGATTAGCAGTTATTAGTTTTGTTTCAGCATTAACTTTCCAAATTATATACATGGCTATTGTTCTTCCTGCCACTTTAAAGAAATCCCAAGAGGTAATGAATGCGGGAGTTCCGAGCGAAGAATCTTTTGAACAATACGCAGCAATAGGTGATGTTAGTTATGAAATCACAGAACCGTTTTTAGAACACCGAGGCATAAACGGAAAATTGGTTGAGGTATCGTTGTCCAGGAAATTAGCGATGGTTATCCCCATTTATGTATTGCATGCAGGCCCCTATCAAATAAATGCTCAATATAGCGACAGTCAAATTGGCAGTACTCCGATAAAGGATATTATGCGGAATCTTGATGCGGGAGCTAATACAGTCAAGATAGAATTTTTTGCTAATGAGTCTCGAGAGCGCGGCTATTTATCTCCAAAATCTGTCCGAGGGACTGCTCAGATTCAGCTATCTTACTTGGCTTCGTCAAAAGAACTATTTGATAAAATAAAATCTGACTCCAGGATTGATAAAAATGTCCTCAACCAGTTCTTGAAAGACGAAAGACTAAGAGGCAGGGACGTCCAGTCTGAGACAAGGATTAATAAGTTTGTAGAAAGGAAAGAAGTTAAGTTTTGATTTCTGCAAAGGATAAAGGGAATTAAGGTGACACACACTTAATTCGTACTGGTGAATTGCGGCGGGTGGATCGGACTTGATGTTAAGGGGCGGACGGTGACGGTTCCGAGGGCTAGTTGAGGTAAACCGCCAAGAGTTAAGGCTGTGACGTACGCGTTTCAATTAGGAGCACCTTAATATCAAGGCCGAGACAGGCCCCGCTAGGAGGATCAGGAAATCAATGAGACATTGCGTATTGATAATTTTCATATTTTTTATGTTAACCAAAATTGGTTGGGTGATAATGGGGTCCCTTTGCCCTACGGAGTTGAAGAAGGATGGAGAACGTGTGCGCTGGACAGAGATTGCATGGCTGCTCTTCGGGGCTGTTGGGTTTGGGAACCCATTAACAAGAAATATTTAAAAGAGTTCATGGCCCGGAATCCTCCGGCTTGTTTAAACTCAAGCGCTCCTGGCCTTCAGCCGGTGACATTGTGCATAGATAAGGTATGTAAAGCGACAGATAAAACCACGAATGTTCGATGGGATGAATGGTTGCGCAGAGATATTAAATAGGACAAATAGAAAGGGAAAGTATGAAAATTTTAGTGACAGGGGCCGCAGGATATATTGGTTCGGTTTTGGTGCCGCGGTTATTGGCCGAAGGGCATCAGGTTATTGCTTTGGATAATTTCATGTATAACCAGGCGTCCTTACTGGATGTCTGTTATCATGACAAACTCACCATTGTTCGCGGCGATACCCGTGATAAGAATTTGATGACCAAACTGCTTAAAGGAGCGGATGCGATTTTTCCTTTGGCCTGTTTGACCGGCGCTCCATTGTGCGCCAAAGAACCGATGGCCGCCCAGGCGATCTTGCTGGATGCCATAAAAATGATCCTTGAGCTGCGCAGCAAAGAGCAAAGGATTATTTTTCCGACGACTAACAGCGGTTATGGAGTGGGTGAAAAGGGCAAACATTGCACGGAAGATACGCCGCTTCGACCGATATCTTTGTACGGTAAACTGAAGGTGGATGCGGAAAATGCTATTCTTGACGCGGGCAATGGGATTACTTTGCGGTTGGCTACGGCTTTTGGCATTTCCCCGCGCATGCGGTTGGATTTATTAGTCAATGATTTTACCTATCGCGCCGTGTACGACAAGTTTGTGATCCTTTTTGAAGCTCATTTCAACCGCAACTATATTCATGTCAGAGACATTGCCAAGGCCTTTATCCACTCTTTGAATAATTTTGACAAGATGAAAAACCAACCCTATAATGTGGGCCTTAGCGACGCGAATCTGACGAAGCTGCAGTTGTGCCAGGAGATCAAAAAACTTCTCCCGGATTTTTATTTTGTGGAAGCTACCATCGGTGAGGACCCTGACAAACGTGATTATATCGTCAGCAATGCTAAAATTGAAAAGGCCGGGTTTAAACCGGACGTGTCACTGCCAAAAGGTCTGCAGGAATTGATCAAAGGTTATCAGGTCATCAAACGTAATCAATTTGTTAATATTTAAGATTCCCGCCCCCCGCCATGGCGGGGGGCCCCGTCCAGAGGCGGGGCTTTCAAGGGAATGACAGTGGGGGATGATGAAACAACTGGATGTTTTGTTCGTTCATGCCAATGCCTCTAAAAAGATCTATCAGGATTTAGCCAAAGATTTTTCTGCTATCGAACCGCCGATTTGGGCGGGCCTGTTGGCTAATCATTGCCGCCATAAAGGCTTTGTCGTCAATATTCTGGATTGCGAAGCCTTAAATTTGGATGACGAACAATCCGTCAAAGACATCATACAGTTTAAGGCGCGGTTAGTGTGCTTTGTTGTTTATGGCCAGCAGCCTTCGGCCAGTTCCCAGAACATGGAGGGGGCTGTGGCGTTGGCGGATATTCTCAAGAGCATGGCTCCTGAGAGCAAGATTCTTTTTGTCGG